>Ga0210059_1002007_pt1 | contig 31468 bp, 16 predicted proteins | sample Ectturendosymbi2_FD_188042 | JGI IMG/M metagenome (GOLD analysis project Ga0210059, IMG submission 188042) | Ecteinascidia turbinata endosymbiont from Florida, USA - Sample 2 (SPAdes) (version 2) | ecosystem: Host-associated > Tunicates > Ascidians > Unclassified | place: Key West, Florida... | reverse complement strand
ATTTGGTAATGCACCTGATCTCGACTTCAGTACAATGTTGGTGAAAAACTAAGAAATAACCATCAATATTCTGATCGCTAAGGGGGGTGCTTGAGCCCCTTCAGCACCCCCCCTGGCTGCGCCTTTGACTGAAAATGATCTGAAATTTATATGAAACTGGAGTAAACACTGCAGATATTTTCTACGTGCCTTGAATACCAATGTACTGCAATATAGCCTAAACATTGGTTCCGGAAGTAGAAAACCTCAAAATATGCACACTTTTGTTTCGTTTTTGTGGTGTTTTTGCACAAGCTGTAATAAAAATTGTGAATTTATCATCTTAGTTTGCACATATAACATGACTTGCAACTGAAATTATAAAGTTTTTGAATGATGCGAATAGAATTTTGTTCAAACGTAGCGAAATAGCATTGGCAAAGCACTCCAATAATGCATATTTTTCACATTTGTACGTTAAACTTATATATATAAAACAAAAAAAGCTTGGCTGATGCGAACTGATTTTTGCTGACAAGTTATTTTTGACAAGGAAAGAGCATACCCAAAAAATTTGGCAAACATCATCGAGATGATTGTTGTTTATTATTTATAATAAGGAATTGTTCCATCGGTCCCTATGGGGTGTTTTGAAGGTCCCATTGGGGTGAGACCCATGGAACAAAATTGAAAATTTCTCAAACTTAAAAAACAATATAAAACATTCATTGATTTTTATAAAACTTGGAATGAACAATTTTGGTCCATGAACCTTCAACTGAACAAAAATTCAGCAACTTTCTCTGGATAATCTAGGTTCTACGCCCGTTTGAAAAAATCCGTTCCATGGGTCCCACACCTCCCCTACTTACTTAAAATATTTTATTAACCTGAAAACTTTGCGATTGGGGTGGCATTGCCCCGTTGTCCCCCGTAGCTACCCTCCTGGTGGCAATCGTATACTGACTGTAGGCTACAGAGCAGCGCAGGAATTCTTGATTGAGCGAAGTTCATGTGCACACCGATTCGGTGATTCAAATTAACTAACACAATCCTCAACAATCATGAAAATTCAGTTTGCAAAGGTAATCTGTATACTGTGTTTACAGATAATCCAGTGATAACGTTCATTTTCCTCATTGATGCCCTGGTTTTATGCTGGGAAAACGTTTCCAACAGTACTTAAAAGCACTAGTGTTTCTGTATGCTTTCGAGGAATCAGTCGACTGCCATCTGCTTTCGTCTTTTTGCGATGATTCAAACTTGCACATATCTCTATTCAAGTATGTACTTTCCACGATGGGTGTAAGCAAGGAATCTATCAGCAAATTTTTAATAGGAAATCGATTTCACGTAAAATTACGCATCCTCAGTCCTTATTCAAATAGAATTTGAAATAGAATGCTTACACCTTCTTGTTTACACCCATCGTTTCCAACAGTAATGTAACCATAAAATTTACACAACTACATTGCTTTTCATCACAAAATGTTGGGGAGGACAAAAGATATTATGTCCCCCCTGTCCAAAAGTTGGGGGGGCATGTCCCCTCTTCCCCCCCATAAACTCGGTCCCTGACGACAAGGCATTCAGGGCGAGGGCGTGAACATTAACAGAAAGTGGGTGACATACTATAAAGAAAACGAGACTTTGCATTGCTCCTTTTGTCTGATGTACGCTCCTAAGAAGAGTCGAAACATGCAGATGATCCAGGGCTGTTCTGACTGGAGACACCTCACAACAAGACTGTTTGAACATGAAAAGAGCCACTGTCATAAGCATTCCACTGATGCATATTTTCCGAATGCTTGTGAAAGATCTATCAAGCATATTTTGTTAAAGGAATGGCTCTCCTTAAAAACTCAGCAAGCGCTTCAGCGTCGCTCTGTTTTAAAGTGTGCAATTGATGTAATATTTTACATTGGTTTTCAAGGCTTGCCTTACCGCAGCAAACATAGAGAATTTGTTGCAACTGCGTTTGATGAAAGTAAACATGACAATCGTAGGAATCATGACAATGTTTGACATGTCATTATGCTTTGCTGTTACTATCAGCATGTGTCCATGAACATCATGAGCTTGAAGTTTTCAAATCTTTTTATACATACACATGTATACTAAAACCCTTGCTTAGTTATCTCAATATGCACAGTTCACCTGCTGCACAGCCTCTACATCCGGCATTTAACAGTAAAGAGCGGGGAGGGGGCCATTGTATTTTCTGCCCGAGGGCCTACAACACTCTCAGTCCACCCCTGAACGCCGTTGATTATATCTCTGATTAATTGCAGCCAGGGACGGATTTAGGGAGCGCGGGGCCCTAGGCCATCTTAGTTTTTTGGGGCCCCACGCAGGTGTCACCTATTTGGTCGTTTGTTTCAAAAGCGTGAAAGTACTGTAAGCCTCGGTTAATCCGAATCTTCGCCTATACCGGATGAAACTGGTGGTACGAATGATTTCTAACGTTTTTCTTAATAAAAATCTTCAGTTTATCCGGATTTTTTAACCCGGATCTTCGCCAATACCGGATAAAATCTGCTCTTTTCACTTCTCATAATCCAGATTTTTGTCTCTAGGAAACATTCGGCAGCTTTCACGCGCAACACAAGCGTGCTCAAAATCACCAACGAGAGTATAGAAATATGATAACAACGGCCGCAATTGCGTGCAACATTGGACTAATCATAGAGACGATTATTGCCTCACACACGAGCAAGGCTTATGTTGAACATAACGCTCAAGCCACGCCGCCGCACCACGGTTGAATGTAGCAGCTACGCTAGAACGACCGCTACGTGTGAGCGACGTCGGCCAAAGCAAGAAGGGAAAGACCAAGCAAGCGACACTTATAAGTGACTTCCACGCACATGGTAGTAAGAGCTCTCTTTGGCCGATTCGTCTGGGGCGGAGTTAACATAGATGACGTCACAAGCCATCCTTCCCGAGGTTCGAGGATGAATTCCACACTGAAGGTGTGCGAACACAACCGGGTCGCACACGCTTCATTAAGTCTATTGATCAGTGTTGACTTTGACTGCAGAACCGTCGCCAGAAAGTTTTCAATAGGGGGGCTTTGCGTTTCTGCGGGGAGGGGGCTTGACACTCTAAAAATTGACATCTCAACTGATTTCTTTATAGCGTTTCATGTTTCAATTTGCGGGGGTTTGAAGCTTTGTTTGGGGGGCTAAGCCCCCCGTGGCTACGGGACTGGTTGACTGTGCTTGTGTAGAACATTATCCCTGAGTGTACTGTACTCGGTAAGATGTCTGGAGGGCATTGCACTCTAAATAGAATCAGCGATTTTGGACCAGTCGCAGAAAAAATCTTCGTCAGTCCAAACCCAAGATTTCTTTGCAGCCAAGTAACCTAAAATTATGAAGTGGAGATTGTCCATAACTGCCTGGGTATGGCGATAACTACTCTGATGTACGATTGTAAAAGCATCAATGATTACGCTTTGCTTCTGCGAGTCTGCTGTTGGGTCGTAAGTGTGTTCAATTTAAGTAATTTTCACCGACATCTCAGTACTTAGATGACGTCAGGTTAGAAACAACCATCTTCGGTTAATCCGGATAAAATCGTCGGTCAAATCGAATCCGGATTAACCGATATTTACTGTATGTTCCTCTGTCGTGTGATTACCCCTCAAAATTGTATCTTTTGTGGTGCCGATTTTGCTTCTACGATTGCCTGAGATCTTCAACAGAAATTCAAGCCTTTCCGACATTCTTCTCAACAACAAATGGCAATGTGATCTTTTCCTGGAATTTATAGCTTTTTGGGTAGTTGAGAAGTTATCTTTGTTAAATTCCGTGATTTCCAGCATTTTTGGTAGGTTTATTTTTCGGATATATATGTTTCCGTGCTGGATGGTGTTGCCGCCACCGAAAATATTATTCCAGTTGTCGATCTGATTAGCTGTACGTATTGCTTGGCTACAGTAACCACATATTTTATGGAACAAAAAGTACAATCCATTCAGGGGACATATGATTGGTTTATGCCGTTTTTAAGTTGCCAATCTTGAACTGCGGTTGTACGGTTCAAGTTGTTTTTGCGTGATATTTCATTGAAAACATTTTTATAAACGGTGTAGTAGGCCAACGTTTTGATCTGTGAGATAGTGTAGACATATCTTTCCTCATTACATATGTGAACGGACGATTTGTGCAGTGAAGATGGTCAGAGAGTCTATGACAAAAACGATTGTTGTGTATTGTCACGGTAGTAAAAAGATCGTTTTTTGTGATACAACGTTCGGTTTGAACAAATCAACCACATACGAATCGCCGTACATGGTCAACACCAATTGTCTCTGAAGCGTAGGCTGCCAAATCGTACTAGTTTTGACCGGTTCTTCAGCAAAGTTGAAACGAGGGCATATGAAACACAATACGCTGTTACGCAAAGCGTTTAGGGGGCCTCGCGGTCACGGGTTTGCTTGGGGCTTCGCGTTCATTGAATTCGGCCTGGCCAGTGCACTTAAGACCACAACAGCGTGGAAGTGCAGAAAATCCGGATTACAAGGATGTAAAAAGAACAGAATTTATCCAACATTGGCGAAGATCCAGATTAAAAAATCCGGATAAACCTAAGATTTTTTCAAAGAAAAACGTTAGAAATCATTCGTAGCACAACTTTTATCCGGTTTTGGCGAAGATCCGGATTAACCGAAGTTTACTGTAGAATAAAAGACTCCCCCAAACGCTTATCATACTGGACAACAACAGCAAGCGTTGCGGTTCCTTGTGCGAGATACGAACACGCAACGGAAGGGATGCTAAGTCTGCAATGTGCAAGCAACAAGAGATTCCCCACTCGGCCAAGTTCACTCTATTGTCGCTTGAGCGTAGCTGCGTTTTTGAAGCACTTTCCGATTACGCGTTCTAGGCATGTGACGCGATGTGTCAAAATACATGGATGTTTACACATGTGGAGTAGGTATCCGCGCTATCACTGCGAGATCCACCACCGAGAATGAAAAACAAAACCATTTTAAAGTTTGTGTTTAATCCCGATATTCAACAAGCATTATTATTCCTTATAATCACGAAATATGATCTTAATTCATTTTAAATGCTTGGAAGCAAATTTGAGGGGTAGAAAGGGCGCCATTTCCATGGTCAGCCCCGGGCGGCACTTTGCCGCGCTACGCCACTCATTTTGACTATCTCCGCAAAAATCAAAACGATAACCCGTATACATCATCAGCCTCGGAAATTCGCGTGCCCGTAGCTACGAGGGGCATTCGGGGGCAGAGTCCCCCAAATACTTTGTGCCCAGGAAAATTTGTTCTAAACATGCAATAAAAACAAAAACGTTTCCACCCTAAAAATGTATTTTTGCCCCCGCCAAGCCTTAAAGCCTGGCTACGGGCTTGCTGTAAGGTACTTTTGCAAAAAACACTCCCACAGGGACTTTACACAAATGCATCACGTGGCAAAACGCAATCAACCGAGGCGAGTCTTGACAACGGAATCGCCAACTTAGCTTGCTTGTCACATCGGGCGGCAGCTCAGGCTGAACAAGCGAATAGAGAATCCTTCATGTCCACTTGTACATTTCACCACGACCGGACGTCTGGCGAGAAGACGTTTCAAGGTGAAAATGCAATCCATCGGCATTCAGTTTATCGGCGCGGAGTTGACACGCGCGAAGAGCGAACGGGTTCGAAGTTCGCGGCTGAGTCTGCAGCTCTTGTGGTAACCGTGACATGCGGCGAAAAGACGGATAACGCGTGATGATCTGAAGCCAAGACGGTCGCGATATTTTGCAGTGTTGCAATAACGGGTGAAATGAAATAACATGGCCGCCAACGTCGCTATGAAGGTGGCTTTCGTCCGTCTTTTGTTCTAACGCTCCAGGGGATCTGAACACGTGGCTTAAGAAAGGATACGAAAAACTATCGACAGACCCGTTCGGTTCTCAGTCTTTTAAAGTACGCCCGCACGAAACAAACAAACAAACTCCCTTTCAAATTCAATACACCAACGAAGTCCCCGTATATTTCTTACATTCAGTTTCGATGAAGCATTGTCAAACGATGTACAGAGATACTGGGCAATACGAGGGTGACCATATCGCTGAGCAGGAGCGAGGCAGAGGAGCACTGCATGTGTTCGAAGGTTGCGAGTGGTTCATGCATCTTCACTTGCATCAGATAAACACACGCTTAAGTCAGGTACTTTATTAACGTTTCAGCTTTCAACTCTTGTGATTTTCGATCGGAGGCGGACTTTTTTACCGAGAGCAGGGTTGTACAACGACGGTGTTTTAGACTACTGGTTGGCATATTGCTGGTGATGCTTGTCGGTCAAATCTTCGAACGTAAGTGTTTTTCATCTTCGTTTCAACGTCGTGCATCAATTTGTTTTCGAAACGCCCGAACTTCGCGGTGTGACCGCGAAGAAACGATTGCGAGGAATAGGTGATTTGTTTCAAAAGCGATGCCGAACAAAGGGAAAGTCGTGTTGAGAAGAGATAGTTTTGTTACTATATTTCGCACTCGAAACTGGCGGACAGCCTGGTTTTTAAGACACGCGCTTCGCTCGAAAATCAGAGGAAAAAACACAACCACATCACATAACCGAATTGAGGAATGAGGTCAATCTCGAGCGGAGCAACGCCAATGGGGATGTTGGTGTAAATTTGAATTTGGCTGAGCCTAATCGGATGCTGGTTACGTTCACAGTCAAAGCTAAAATGCATCGAATCTTGAGGATGCAACAGACGCTTTCCACACGAGCGCCGCCGGACAAGAGAGCACTGTGCCTTGGACGAAGAATCACGGATTTGCGACGTCGACGCTTGCCGCCGGACGAACCCGGTTACGCACGCACGATTATTTGCTTTCATCGCGCCGCACGCGAGGCCCGGTGCGCGAAGGCAGTCGCAACAAAATCGCAACAACAAAGACACTGCATTGAACGCGTCCGCTCGATCACTTTCGCAACGTCGTCGAAATATTTCATGGGTCAGTGGAACGAAAGACTAGGATACGGTTGACGGCAAAACATGAATAATCGAAATCATATTCAAAAAAAACAAAAAAGGAGAAACGATTTTGCAAAAATAACAATGGCTTTAAAAACTCCGATTACCCCTGGCGAAATTAGGATGCAGATATAAATATATCACATGATCAGTGACCAGCACAGGTAAAATCACTGCACTCCTGATCAGCTCGGCGGTGCACGCGCGAGAAATAGCAACTCAGTAAAACGCCGCGTGCGGCGCAATGTCAAACTTCGCTAACAGCACCTGCAGCACTGCAGTGACGTACGTAGGTCGGCCTGAATCGTAGGTCTTTCAACGAAAATATTTCGCGTTTAGCTGTAAATGCGTTTGTCCTTTTTACTTGCGCGTAAATATTTTGTCTATAACACAGCAAGGGGACCTGTTGCGGGGATTTCAGAAACAGGCATTGGAACACAAAAAGCAAGGGGTAAGGTAAAAGCAGTCGATTACCAGATTGCTATGATAAAAAAAATGATTGAAATTAGCAAGAAACATAGACGGCTTTGAAACCGCGGTGTGTTCACAACTTGCACTCACACCAAAACACGCTCTGCACTTTGTACACCAAACCTACAAATGCACTTTTGACGTGTCCTTTTCATCAAGGTTTATAAGAAATATTTAGCATTTGCTGGTAAACTTAATGGGAGGGGATAGCTGCAAGGATAAGGGCACGCGGGGTAGACGCTCCGAAATTCCTAAATTTCATCTGATTTTAGCTTATCACTTTAGACCAGTGGTTCTCAAACCAGGGGTCCGCCGACCCCAGAGATTCGTGAAGCCTTTAAGGGTTCCGTGGAAACCTGGTGATTTGAAGCTTAGCGTATGTTTCATTTGATTTTTGTTTAGTTCGGTGTGTGCTCTGTGGCAATTCGATGAACTGCATGCCGTGCAACTTGTTGACACTACGATGCGACCGAAAAAACGTTAACAAAACGAAAGGGTCCGCTGCTTGGGCAGCTTAAGCCCAGTGACAAGCGCAGGGCAATTGGGATTGAACCGTAACCGTGATCAGTCACTCGCGTGAGTGACTGGACAGGCCAACGCACTCGTTGTCGAAACTTTAACGACAACCGTGCAAATCTTTAGCGTCGTTCGCCCGATTCCCGGAGAGAAAGGCGCAGCGCAAAAAGGATGATTCGATTTCATCGGCGGCGCGCGCGCGCGTCAAGAAAAAATAGAAGTGTGTGTAAGTGCAATGGACGACAGTACGGCAATAGTATATAGTAACGAAGAGAAGAAACGCGCGGGACATGCAATGGAACGGTACCAGGGTGATGTTTGAAGAAGCCAAGATATTACGATCGAACGAAAGCGAGGCGGAACGGGACCGTCCTTTCAAGCGCGTCAAAAGCTGAACGTAGCAGCCTGCGTATTCGGGTATGGTGAGCTAACTCTCGTGGACGCAGTAGGTCCGTGGCCGGTTTTCGACGGACGGAAACTTTGCGGCTACGAAGCAGTGACGAGACTAACGAACGATGGCAAGCGCTCTCGTCAGCCGCGCACGGAGAGACTCACAAGTCAGTGGACGGAATGGGGGCGACTGGGTCCGAATCGCCCTGGCTGGTAACGCTCACGTCCTTCCGCGGGACGTACTTTTCGTTCACGTACGAAAAGCTCTTGAAGTCGTTCTGGTCGACGGTGTTCAGCGCCTGGGACGGGATGGGAGTGAAATTGGGCGTCATTCGCGTGAAGTCGGAGTCGAAGTTGGCTGTGTCGCAGTGGTTTTTCTGAAAAGGCCAGCAAGCGTACGGTACATGCGCCACTAAAACGTTAGTCACAGTCGCTTTGTCGACGATGCTACAGGAAGTCTACAGAGGGCAGCAGCATACGCCGAAATTTGATAAAGATGTAATGTCAGAATAACAACAATAAAGGAACTCGTTGCGTGTCGAAGGTGCTGCGTCTTCACAATTCGACATGTTCCTAACACCAGGGATTTAGTGCTCACAAAAAAGGTGTGGCAACGCATCCAAAAGAAATAGACATTTTAAAACAGCTTCAAACTCATTTTAAAGCAAAACGTGATACAGGTGTGGAAACGCCGTTTCCAGGCGTTCCCGCCCCACTACACCCCTGCCTAACACCATTATCGGATCAGGGAAGCGTACATCAGGTTAATTAAAACTGAATTTCAGCTTTTTATGGGCAAGGTGCAAAGTGTCTAACACTCCACAAGCCAAGCAAATATTAAAATTTACAAAAAAATACAGGTAATCGTTGTCTTCTGGGAATCTAGGACAGACTTGATGTGATCTGAAAACACTTTTAAGATGTTTATTTTGAAAAAAGCCAACGTGAAAAGACGCGTGGTTGCGCACGAGACTTACTACAGAGCTCTGCGTTGTATGTCAGATAAACACTTTCTCGTTTTTTTGAATCATCTAGTCCCTTTTCCAGAAAGTAGGCTACTGTCCAGATAGCAGAATATCACGGCAGTGTTACGTCACGGCGTACGACATTATCTTTTACGGTAAAACAGATTCACTCATCCGTAACGCCCGGGGGCCCAGCAGTGACAAGTGAACAGCACATCAAAACTTTACAGGAGCAACTCAGCAAAACTCTTTATCTTTCAACTTGGAAGCGCGCACGTAAAACACCTCGGTGTTTAAGGAAAAGTCAGAGTTTTCAACGACATAGTTGGAGTCAGGTGTGAGGGTTGGTCAGTGAGTGGAGAGATACGAAGAAAACGGAGAACAACTTTTTGTTTTCCCTTTTTCCTGACGCGTTTCGGTTCTCTTTCACACCAGGATTCCTGATTTGAAGCTCTTGCATCTACTCGGTTTCAAATGCCCTATTGAAATAATTACAACTACATTTCAGGCTTGTGAGCGGGGTATTTGCTGAGATGACACACCTTACTTGCAGGCAATGGCCAGCTGAATATTTCAGTTCTTGCCAACTTCCGCACATTCACTGGTATTGGAAAATCATCTTTCATGGAGCATGCGCCTAGGTTCGTTTTTCGGTCATTTTTCAGTCATAGAGCGAAATTTATTTCGGTTAAGTCAATTCGCTCATAATGTCTGAAAATATGAGCTAGTGAATTCTCTTACTGCGAGTTTAAACACTACAAAGCGACAAATGACCGAAATGTCTCAGAAAAAAAAGCAGGTATGCGCACAGCCAATGGCAGAATAAGCCCAGGCATGCATGGTTGTGGTCACTGACCACAATTTCGTATTTTTCGAATATCGGCACGTGCATTCAGAAATGGATAACATTATTTAACTTCCCGCATATTTACAGATCGAGCAACGAATGCAAATGGAGGAAGAGTGGAGATAGCAATCGCCGCATCATTTTCAGTAGATTTGCTGAACGAAATCTCGGGAAAATGTTGCTGCAAAGGCATGGATTTTCCAAAATAAGGTTTGTGATAGCAAATCAATGTGGCAAAAACCATTGAATGTCAAACGTCGCTCCTGAAAATCGCTGGCTGACAGTGCGACGCCTCAAAACATCACCATCATCCGCTCAACCGAGATCTTGTCATTTAGGCTAAGCGATCAGGAGCACCAAAGCTCATTAAAATTCAATCCAAGCTACAGAAAGAAATCACGCCCTGAAAAGGATCAGCAACCAGATTTTCAGCTACAACTTTTGGTCAGCGAAACGTCCAACCGATTTTATTTCAAAACGTATTATCGATTGCACAACAGGCCATAGCAGAGGCGTTTCCGCTAATGGTTTCCGCACACGAGAAACAGCAAAATGTTCCAGCTCTTACCAAGTTCGGCTTGAACGGCGGCTGAACTTTTTTCGCTTCCAGGTTTTCCCAGTTGACGGATGCGAAGAAAGGATGCTGAAAAATAGCCACCTCGCCCGTCGACCCGCAGCCCAAGCGACGCGAAGGATTTTTTGTCATGAACTGCAAGGACAGCGAAAACGAAGTGAGAGAACACTGCGGCAAAGGGTCTCTATACGGCCAAAAGCCAAGGTTGTTTGTTAAGAGATGACAAAAAATCAAAACCTCAAAAAAAAAAGCAGTTTCTGGAAAAAAAACAACACTCAGCAACAGCTTTTGATATAAACGTGAAAGTTTTCTAAGATTGCATTAAAGTTTTTTTGTTTCTGTGCAACTCGAAACGTTCGTTCACGCGGATTAAGTATCGTATCTTCGCAGAACGACTTCGCAAAGATAGCATCGCGCTTCTGCCAATGACGGAAGTTTAAGGATCGCCTGTCAATAACTATGATCGTGACGTGCGAAGACGCAGGAAAGCTTGACCTTAGCTTGCTGCAGCTCTTGTTTATTTGCATCGAAGAGCGGGCACCGGAGAGTTTCTCTCGGGCAGTGCGATGTGCATTAAGCTTCGCACGGATCGATACTTTGACAGGCGAGCCGCTTCGATTCAATCCTTGTATCGCGCCGCCGTTCCCCACGAAACTCTTACGTCAACGCGCCTTGCGCGCTAAGCGCATTTGGTGGAGAAGACTGTTATTGTTAAATATTTATGGTTTTATCGCAGTGGTTCTTGTCGCCGGATGACTTCAAGCTGTCCTTGCTGTGGCACAGAAGAGAGAGCTGCGAAAATTCAAGGTCAGCGGCGCAATGCGATTTTGCGTTTCGATGCCTGAAAAAGTGACGCACCATTTCGAGCACGCTCACGGCATTCTTCGATAACCAGACCGGATAAAGTACGTCATCGTTCATGATCGATTCGAACAGGTCGTCCTCGTTGTCGGCCTCGAAGGGCGGCTGACCGGCCAGCATCTCGTACATTAACACGCCCACTGCCCACCAGTCGACCGAGACTCCGTAATCAAGTTCTTGTAAAATCTGTGCCATCGAAATAAAACAGGCAATCGTATACCGGGCCGTTGTTGTCCGAGCAAGCCGGCTGCAGCCGCAGTGCAAGTGTTACCTGTATCGATCGTGATTGGAACGATGAGCGAGCGTAAATCTATGCAAATCTGTTTTTCTTGGACATGGTCTTAGGCCGCGTCTAATATGTTTTTTGCTTGTGCTGCACTATACATGCAGTGCAGCACTTGCCATTACTATGTGCAAGCGGTTGTATATACGAGAAGAAAATAAGACAAAGAAAAAGTGAAAAAAAATCCAAGACAGTAACATTAGCAATTCGTGAACGCGAAATCTCAAAAGTTTTATGTAAGTCATATACACTTACGACAGGTAAGGAAAAGTTAAATTGATTTTGAATAAGATCTTTTTTACGATTAAGTACATCTAATGTCGGGTAAATATCGTGGTACACTAGGACAATCGTGGTACACTAGAACAAACGGTGGCAGCACTTAATTACTTACCATTAATATGAGCAAGCGATCACATACATAAAAAGCGCAACACTGCATGCTCGCTGCCTCGCTTACTAAAAAGGTGCGTCACGACGCTGTGAACCGGCGCTTAAAAAAGGAACGTCACTTCCCTCGATTTTTTAAAGCACGTCTTTATCAGCACAGAGTCAGACGCGAGAACGCTCAACACCTATCGATGCCACGGTAAAGTTCTTCAGACGCGGGACTTGGCCACCGAGAGCCATAACAGTGCTGCTGGAGCTAACAATGTAGGTTTCATGAGAGCGCACAGGAAATTAATGCGCTTTGTTTCTGCTTCAGTGCGCAGCGGCTTATCTTGTTGTTATATTTGAATTCAGGGTACGGAAAGAAGCAGTCTCTATCTCCTTGCGGCAAGCCAGTTCTTCGTAAACGCCCAAGGGCGCGCTACAGAGTCAACTGTAACCCATACGAACGTTTGAAGTACGAGCAACAGCAAAAATCGCGAGCATTGGCCACGTTTCAAGTTCCCAACATCGCCTCTTTTAACCCAAGGAATCCTGAGCGCTAATCTGCAATAACTGATATATGTCTGGGACCACTGAACAAGAACAGGAGCATCGGATTACCGAAGTTCTTTACGTTCACACGCAGCAACGTCACATGTGCGGCGCTACACAGCGGCGAGATTTGCAACTTTCAACAAACTTTTAAAAAAATTCCGCCCTGTGGTCTAAAAAGAAATGACAACAATAGAATCATTTCCGATGCGATTTCAGCTTTTTCATCGATGTGTTTTTCTTGAAATTCTGTTTAGTTTGCTGTGAACAACAACACGTAGAAAAAACTTTACAGCTGTAGCAAATGATCAATTTGTTCGGCGATTACATTGTGTCAGTAACTATGTCGCCAGCGTCAAAACCAACGCTATCGGTGTCGCACCGAGTCAGCGCATGTTTGTGCGAAGGGCACAACGTCACAAACATTTACTTGGCATCGAACAATGCCAAACCGCAAGCACGCACTTTCTAAGTTCGACAAAGAACTCGTCGCATCCAATTGCACCACATACTGTTCGCTTGCAACGCGCTGATGGGGGTGGGTACAGAAACGAATGCACATTTGAGATCGGGACCTTATGACAGGTCTCAGGCAACCGCACGGCTGAGGTGCTTCAAACGTGTTACCAGACACGCGCTTCAGGTAAATGCGAGTCGCACACGCGGTGCGATATCCGCATGTTTTGTAAGCGAAGCGCTTAATAAACAAACTATGCAACCTGAAGCATTCGTTCAATCTCATAAACGCCAAAACGCCTTTTCACAACGATTTCAAGAACCAGCACACGAAAAAACACGCCTTCAGTGGGTTAGTCTCACATAAGCTACCTTGAGCGTGCCCATCACTCTCTTCATGCGTTCCCAGCGTGAACGAGAAGAAGCGATGAAAACGCTGGCAATGACACATTTCACTGAAGTCGCACGGTCGACGTCGCGTGACATGGTCTACGACGGGAGCGCTGGGCGTGGTTTTGGGCGATTACGTCGGACAAAAGACAAAAAAGACCGAATAGACAAAAAAGGACCCACTTGGAAGGACTCACGCGCATTGCGGACAAAGGACGAACGTAGCTGACAGCTCTTTTCGAGAAGGAAACAATTTTCTGAGTGCGATGCGATCAACGAAGAGTGCGTTGCATGTCCGGTCACGGCCGTGGTACTGATGCGGTAGAAAACCAGCGCTTTCGTCATTCTTCGTCACAATGCTATCAGCCGGCTGGCCTGGTGCTGGCGTTTCACGCCACAGTTGTACTTAGGTATAGTGAAGCAGTAGCAATAACAGTAGATAAAGGCCACATCGGTGTTGGCACGCGCTGATTAACTGCACGGCAGTGCGTTAATGTGCGTTAATGATACGGCCAATAGTTCACTCACACCGCATAACGCGCATCAGCAATGCATCGCCCTTCATTGCACCAGTCATAGCAGCGCTGCGCGCGATTGCCTGCACGGTGGTTCAGGTCAAGGCACGACCGCAGTCGCTCCTGGCTCGGGTTAGGAATGCGCGCCCGGCGCTTACTTAGACCCTTCCTGCAAAAGGAGGTGACGCTGTCGCGACAAAGATCGGCAGCTGCTCGAATAGCTTTTAGTTAAGAACGAAACAGAGGCAAAGGTTGATGGCACGAGAAGCTCACGGCAGCACTGCGGTAATGTGTGCAATTTGGACGTACGTGCGCAATCTTCTCGCATCGTTTATCATGCGACGAATCGGAAGCTAAAAGCCCAAAGCGGTTTGCTCGCGCAGAATGACATTTTTCAGTGGGAAACACGAGACAGGATTTTGTTCTGTACGAAGTTGATCATGCATCGACAGTTTCAGCAATATTTCTGCGAGTTAAAGAAAACCAACCGTGTTTCTCCTTTGAACAAGCCCAGCGATCTATGTATGAACGACAGACGCGATGAGCTCAAGACAATCCCGATCTTTTTGCAGATTAGTTTTTACTTTGTTTTGCAGAATCGTTACTTCTGTCACGTTTACGTTACAGAGAAACTTGGCTCCGCTTCGTCAATAACATCGTAAAAAAATGTAAACGTACCACTCACAGCGCAAACGGCAGCGACCAAATACATAAACACGATTCCTTTTTTTCTATTGAAACGCGCGGACATGGAACTATATCGCAAAATGTAAAAAACGACCGCTTTTGGCATCAGTCGTTCTGATATTCGTTTTGTCTGACTCTATCCACAATATATCAGATCATAAAAACTATCTACGTTACCGAACGCCCTAATTTCAAGAGGCTATATTGCATTGGCCTGCTCAATTACGTATGGCAGGGAGAACCATACTGCCGTCGACAATACCATCAATCTAACACATGAACTAAGTTTCTAATTTACTGGTGAGTTTTACATCTTGAAGTTCGACACCAACTCTGCGCTTTCCGCACAGACTGGCCTCGACCCCAGACAAGCACCAAAGCTCTAGGTAGATGGAAACCGCATAAGCCGGCGGCATTACGGTTGCGCTGCTAAGAAAGAGACAAGCCAGAGCTGCCTCACCTCAGGCGCAATGTAGTCCGGCGTACCGCAGAAGGTGGTCGCCAGCTGGCCGTCTTTGATGCCTTCACGGCACATCCCGAAGTCGGCCAGCTTGCAGTGGCCCTCGTGATCAAGCAAGATGTTGTCGAGTTTGATGTCCCTGAAAAAAAGGGGTACGATCGCAAAGTATGTTACGGGTAAGGAAACGGCAGCAGCATGAAGGTTTTGTGCACCAGTTCGGTACGCCCCGAAACTGGCCTGGATGCTTCGCGCACTACCGCGAGAAGGTTGCACGGTGGGTTTCGAGCAAGTTGAGAACGAGTGTCTTGAGCATTCAACATCCACGGGAGGGATTCAGGATGACTGCAAAAAGACTATGGTCGGTGGCCGCGCAATGCCACGTGAAGGAAGGTGAGCTCGGTTAGGTTTGTCAAGGTGTTAGTTCTCGTTGAGTGTTGGTTGGTGCCGCACGAAACCATGATCTCGTGCACAACTTAATATTCGGTTCTATCAAACACGTGCTGCTTTAAGTGGAAGAATGCGCGCTCTGACCAGCAAAAGACTGGTTTAAACAAAGAAAAGTGGATTGGTGATCGTTTTGATCACAAACTGCGCGCGACTACAAAACCGCCCTAGCTAGACCCACTGACCCATTCCAGTATTTACCAGAGCAAGCTGAAAAAATTTACACATTCTTAACATAGAAAAAACATTGGTTAATTGAAAGCAATCGAGAATAACCTAATTTTTCTCAATACTACAACACAGCCCAACAACAGAAAAGACTCCTTTGCAAACGGCTCGGAAAGACTGGGCTTCAGTTCAGTTACAACCGCCCACAAGATTGATCGCATGGGATACATCACAACACTTGCTAAGCTCAAAATAACTTGCCTACACTTCACCGCAGATGACCACCACGCGTTACTGACGCCAACGTGATGACGCCCCTGCTAAAGCGCGAGTATGAGAAAACACTCACATGCGTTTAAGCCGCAACAAACTGAAAACGGAAACGCTTAGCTCACCAATTACATGCTACTTTAAGAGAAAGGTTAGGTGGCGTCATAGCTACGTCACGTATAAACAGTACAATCGAGTTACTTGATCGCCGTTAACCAGGAAGTCAACAAACCCTGCTTTACAGTCGCTTGTAACTGCTGACTGACAACAGATTCAAGCTGTCCAATAAGCTTATGGAAGATGGGGTGTTTTTTTTCAAATCTGAGATAAACCAAGCTCAGGTGCTTCAAGCAAGCCATGATTGTGAAACGATCGTTTCGCCCGTCGAGCGTGAAAGCTGAGCGCCGGGTTTGCGCCTCTTCAGATCTGTGAAAGCGCAAACAACCACAACAACACCGGGTAAACCTTACAGCTTCCCTGTGTTGTCTGGCAGTGCATCAGAACCCACTTTGAAAAATGCTCGAGTTAGAGAATGCAAAAATTGTCCTTTTGTGCTTGGATGGAGAAAAACGAAAAAATGAACCGGACCCACCTGTACACAACACCGTGCTTGTGAAGGAACATTAACGCTAGGATGACTTCGGCGGCGTAAAAGCGCGAACGTTCCTCGGTGAATTTGCGCGACTTTTGAATTTGAAACATGAGGTCGCCGCCGCCCACGTATTCCATGACGAAAAAAAGCCGCTCCTGTGAACATTAGGCATAAAAATCACCTGAGCGCGGAAGATGCGCTGCCCTTACCGTCATAAGTGGACACAGTCGCTGGACAAAACAATTATACGTAGATTATTTTTATAAGCGCGCGTTTGCCGTCACCCTACGCCAGCTAGCGCAATCAATTTGGGTAAGGAGAAAAAACATTTGGTGCAGGAGCCAAAAGTTTGGAACTCCGGTAATTTGCGCGCACGCAGCGATTCTTGCTCTGTATGGATGCAAGGCGGAGCAATGGAACGCGACACACGAGGCCATTCTGAATTTTATGGCTTTCGTGCAAATAAAGTCAGTTGAAATTCATCGCTGACGATTTTGTCTTTGCCAAGTCGATCGAGGTGGGAGTAGCTGTCGGGCTCGCGACTTCCGCGGCAAGCAATGGAAGCTGGTTTCAGGCGCCTGGCGTTCCGCTTTCACCACAAGCCCTTTTCAAACGGGCTCAAGCGCCGTATCACGTGGTTTTGCTTGAAAAGCCGGAAGGACAATATCACAACGTTGCAGTACTTAGAAATTTTCACCATAAAAGCTACCGCCTGATAGACATCCTAATAAGATGAAGCATAGGTGAAGCCAGGACAACGAACCTTAGTTTGAAAGCAAGAATGGAGCGATGTCAGAAACGGGTGCTCAAGCGCCAGGACTCTTTTCTCGGTCAATGTGCATTCGACATCGTCGTCCTGACTTATCACGTCTTTCTTTAACACTTTGATCGCGAAGATTTCTTTCGTCGTTCTGTGTTCGGCAAGCATCACCTGCACGAAATCAAGAGGGCACATACTCAGTGGTTCTCAACCGGGGAAATTTCATAAGTTCAAGGGAGGAATTTCCAGTTTATAGTTAAGTTTACTTCTTTTTTTAAGTTGTCACTGCCTCTTTCAATTAGTTAGATCACATCATATTTGTAAGTTATTTCGTTGACTATCACACGTTTTTGTTGACAAACATTAGCGCTATTATTTGACAACTAATACTTTTTCTCCACCTTTATTGATAAAGTTACTGTCGTAAATAAAGACGTTTGTTCAAGTTGTAGTCAATACTAGCCTACGAACCCGAACAGGGGAGGAATGAAATGTTCCAAAATTAGCAGATGAATGCATCAACAAAGGTTGGGAACCACTGCATACGGTGAGGTCGGCCACGTCAAGTGACCCATTTGCACACGCCTTCGTCGGGCTGACGAAACACATCATTGCATTACGTCCCAACGGTAAAAATATTGATTCCGGGCGTTACGGTTAAAATGGACTGCGCGACAGCTAACAAGCGGCCGTGATCAAAAACTTTGTTTGTTTAAAAGGCGTGACTGAGCCGGTGCAAGCAAAGGGCTGGCTGCAACGCGCTCGCAGTTGAACTAATCGAGCATTCCACCTGCTGCTGTTGCCTCAGACCTCACGTATTTCTGGCAACTGCGGCACTTGACACGTTTGATCTTCGAAATTTAGATGTATGCCGTTCCACGAACCGCACAAGCTATTTGTTGCAGAAGTTTAAAAAAAATCCATAGCCACAGTCAATCCCTGCAAGAAGATCGCGCAAAACAACAATTTTACTGCGTTGCCACTTACACGTCCAAAATTTTCGGATCGAGCACAAAGAAAAATGGACAGATTCCTAAGTTGTGTACAATCCAAATCCTCCGGCGTACACTGGGTCTTCAACAGTGATTGACAATATGTCTTGCCATTCCAGTAACGTCGAAGGCATTTAGCAAATCAATGAGTCATCTACGCAGCTCACTAAAGGTGGTCACATCAGTTGATTGCCTAGCACTGTTTCTGTTACGAGAAGCGTGGAGGCCTTGCCAATCACAGCAAGTCGGGAATGTGTTGCTTTTTGTGCGTATGCTGTAACTGTCGATCGAAGTTTCCCACGTAGCTTCATATTTTTTCTAAATAACTACTAGCGAAGATCAACACTGGTTATTGGACATTTTTTGGTCACAGACCGAAATTGTTTTTGAAATGACCGAAAAAAATTAAGTCCATTCAGCCATGATGTCCGCAAGTATAGACTAGTGAATACTATTACGGCGAGTTTTAATACTATTACGATACAAAGGACCGAAATGCCCAAGCGAAAAACAACAAGGATCAATACATAAAAAGGATGGTGTGGACCATTAAGCACGTTGCTGTAATTTTAGACTTGCCCCACAACATCACGCGGGGCCCGGAAAACAGAATTTCAATCAAAGATATGCATTACACACACACATTGCCGATGTTCTGGTTTTGACAAGTACTGTTACTTCTTCGTGCGAAGAGTGGTATCTTTTAAAGTAAAAGGATTTCTTGCAATCGTTCGTTGCTACCGTTCTGGTTTCAGAGAACAATGGCTCAAGCAGCAATACTCTGTAGGGCGAAACATTACATCGAACAACTCTTCCCTTGCTTGAATGTCACAAGGCAGCGAGCAAAAGTTCGTAAGTCATAGGCGTAGCCAGGAGGGGGCTTAGGGGGGCATGCCCCCCCAATTTTCAGAATATATAATCATTTTGTGCCTTGAGAGTCGGTATCCCAAACAAAAGAGTGTTATTCGCCTAAAATCAAACATTTTGGCCCCTCTCAAATTTTTAGGCTGGCTACGCTAGTGTCGTAAGGTCTTGGTATGAACCTGACTCCAAACTGGGCAGCGAGCACACTAGCCCAACGATTCACAAATCAAAATGCGCTCCCCACAACCACTACGTAAAACCTTATTTGCTCTCACCCAGAATCAAGTATTTGACAAAACTTGTCAAATGGATTCCGGCAGCAAGATTCACGGTCCCTACAATAGTACAGCTTTGTTCCGCCTCGCCAATCGACCAACACAGCCTAACCAGCGCAGCGAACGAGTTTTCGGGCGGTAAATGTTTGTTCAAGCGGAAACAACTCAACGTAGAACATTAGTTGTTGTGATGCTAAACAAAAAGTTCGAGCAGCTTCGGTTGCAACGACTGGCAGTCAAATGTCTACTTTGCATATAGTAAAAAAAAATTTACAACAAAAAGTAAGAATTTTTTAAAGACGGACTGTACAACATCCACATGAATTTTATTAAGTTTATGGTCAGGTGCTGCCAGACATCACTGTACAAACAATAAGAAATCAATAACTCCTATACACTTACAAGCATTTCGACTTAAGGTTTGCAGAAGATTTAAATAATGATCGATTTAAAGTAAAACCGTTTACGCAGACAGTCCCGTGCCATGATAATTTATACTTCAACATTCAGCGCAGCAATTTTCCAAAGCTATTGAAGCGCTTTTGTAATAAGACTGCACCAAGCTATTAGCTCAATTGTCACTAATCACTGTTAGCTCAATTGTCGCTTCCACATAAAGTATTCAGTAAAGGTCTATAGAAACACATCTCCCTGTAGCAATTATCAACTACACCAATACAACTTGCAGGTCAATCTTTTTTCGTTGATGGTTCAGTTAGAACAGGCGTTTCCAACATTGGGTACATGTACCCCTACGGGTACATTTGCCTATCTGAAGAAGTGCAGTTAAGGTTAGCAATAGAAGGGAAGAATATATTTATACTGTAATTATTTCCAATTATATATATACATATATCAATGAATATTATTTTCAAAATCATGATATGCTTATTGTTCAATGTATTTATCATTAGTCATGATGAAATATTTGTGAAAGAGTCGATCAATTTTAATAGAACATTTATATAAACTTCTATTAAAAATTCAGTAGATTTTTGGTATTATGCTCAGCCTTTTTGTCATAAAATATTTTAAGGGTACATGCTCAGAGTGCCAGAAAATGAACCAAAAACCTAAACCCTGGCTCATACCGAACGAACCGATGACTAGCCATTTGCGGCACTGTGCCAGAAAAAGCAACATCAGCAAGCACTAACGCGCAAGTGACACATGAAGTGAAGAAACAAAATGACAATAACATATACAAGCACACACGAAAGGCGATGGCACATCTATCTAGAATGGACTGCCTTTAGAGAGAAACAAACACGTCTGATTATACAGGAGCACAGATGGACTTCTAGACCACGGGTGGGGAACTTGCGGCCCGCGTGGACATTTGATATGGCCCGCATCAGAATTTTTGTTACCAAAGATAGAGCACCACATCGCAAGAGAACGAAGCTCCATGATAAGCAGGTACCAGTAAGTCAAGAAAAGTCACTCTACCTCGTAGTTAAGATAAAGGTATAATTTTTGGAAAAAAATAATTGATTTTGCGGCCCGCCAGCGACAATGCACAATTCATGCGGCCCGTGATAATAAATAGGTTCCCCACCCCTGTTCTTGGCAATCAGGATGTCCGAATAAGACTATTTTGTAATTCGCAGACGTAATCGCCGAACATGAAACGACACGTTCATCTTCAAGGATCTTTTGAATCCTCAACAATACGAGTTGGCGTGAGGGTTAGGTAGATGGCCATTCAAAGAATATATGTTGCTCGGTCGTAACAGATACGACATTGGTAAATTCGAATATAGTGGCCTTCGATATTCATTTTACTGTGGCCCAAGCAAGGCATGCACAAGATAGCAGTTACGTGAGTGTTACAACCGTGTAAATGCCAGACATTTCTTGTCTTGTTAAAGAACAAGTTAGATTGACGAGAACTTTATACAAATGCAATGGTCAGTGATTCCGAAGCCTTTGTGAAAAACGAATCATGCAAAGACCGGGTTTTACGTGAGGGTAGCTGTGCATTAAGAGGAAAGGGCGATGAATGATTGGAAAGGTATGGTTTAATGGCGTGAGACCTAAGTTATTCAAAATATTTTCACGCGATGTGGTCCTGAAGCCACCGAGAACAAGTTTTGCAGCAGAAGTTTGAACGCTTTCTAGAAGATTGGTGTCTGCAATAGAACAGTTATCATGAAGAATATCTCCACAATCAAGGAAGGGTACAATATATGTACGATAAAGCACCAGGAGTGAATGTCTGGGCAAAAAGTGTTCAATTCTTTTCAATGTATTAACCACAGAGATTACTCTGTGATACTTGACTTTTTTGTTTTTTTTCTGTGTTTGTCTTATTCATGTTGTGTTCGTCTTCTGTTTGTTTAAATTGTGTTATTTTTTTTCTATTAATGCTTGAAACCAGTCAAAGATCATTTCAGGCCTTCGCCTGCCATCATTCACATTTTCTAAGAAACAAACAAGCAAGCGCCAAAACTCACCTTTCCGAAACTCCCTTTTCCCAGCACTTTGAGGAAGGAAAAGTCGGAAGCTTTCACAGGTTTTTTCCTCGTCTCGCCACGCGACGATGCAGTGGAAGATACAGAAGACCGCGCACTCAACGTCCCGTTACCTAATCAGACACTACCTGTTTACTTCACCATCCTTCAATATTGACTAATGGTTAAATATGCCCAAGGGTGCCATGCAAATGGGATAGGGGCATTCAATCATGAACTTGATCAATCTCAGGCGCCTACTCTTCATTTAAGGTTCGAGTTGCAGTGTCTTTTGATTTCAGTAACTTAACGATTAGCGGTCTTTCATTATAAGCCTCCAAAGGTTAAGGTATGAGAAGCATGGAAATCGATAACCCAGCTACGGTGGCAACCAATGCGGAGGCTGGTATGGGAATAGCGGGCTTAGCTGCTCCTGTTTCCCGTTCATACGAAATAACAGGAACTATTATGACCAAGAGCGTGTGTTTAAGACAAGAGGGCCTCACCAAGTCACGCAAGAAGTTCCAGCAGTCCCAAGCGCTTTGGCGCGTGGCTGCTTCCCCCTTCGCCAGATCCGAGTCGTCCTGTGGTTATAAGCGAAAGCCAGCGCGGCACGGAGCACAAGCAAGGTGTTTTCCAACAGGAAAGCGCAGAGCGGCTTCTGGATAGTGTGCTAAGTTGCAGCGGGGGGATGGGCAAGATACGAGAGCGTAAAAGCGGTCTGAGCACACGGCACAGTTACATGCAAAGTAACCGAAACACGAAACGATCACCAACATTCAGTCATGTCTAGCGCCGCGTGATCTGACGGTGTTGAAATTTCGTGCACGGTGACTCCTGACGCGGCGTGAAAGATCACAACAGACGCGTTTAGGAGCACATGCAATGCGCAGGTCTGCGCGCATTGCTAACGAACGAGCCTCCTGCTTTAGCAAAAAAAGCAGCTGCAATCGCCAACGAGCGGTCGTACCTGTGGGAGAAGTCGGTGACGTCGGCGTGCGCTGCAATAAAAGCAAGAGATTGTGTAATAAATGGTGCATCGCAATCGGGTCGTTATGTCATAATAAAGAATCTCATTATTGCTATATCTACTGGCCAACCACAACAATCAGTATTTCCCGACACAACTGCTCTTCATAACTTATGCAACTGCTTGCGAAAAATATGCAAAAAATTGAAATACCGTTTTTTGGTTCTTGCTGTCCAGCTTTCCCATCTGTTTCAGCATGTCGGCCAGCTGCTTTTCGTTGATGCCGCATGCATTTGAAATGTTTGGCGCGCATCGTTTGTGCACGTTCAGCTTACAATCTAAGCAACAACAACTTTGAAACCAACAACACGCTCACATTTTAGAGGCTTGTGTCTTATTATTTAAAAACGTTGAAACGAAGGCAAATCAAACAGACAAAAATTTCACGACAGCGACATGCACTTCACTTTGTGTTGGAAATCCTTTGACCCTCGAAACAAGCCAAAACCACGACTATGCGCAAAGTAACGCGCAAACAGCACATGAGTTTGAAAAGAAACTGGTTCTGCGAAGCTAAGCAACATGCGAGACATACATGACAGAACAGGTTTCAGTAAGACGTCACTGCCGGACAAAAGTGACAGTGATCGAACCTTCGACGAAAATGTTCGCAGCAAGCACGAGCGCAACGCGCGATGGTGGTGCGCATGTTTGTACCTATCGCCGGCGTGTGTGAGCCGGAAAACGCTTCGCAAAATGACGGCACACTGGGGCACCAGTTACAACGCCGCGAACTTCCGGCACGGAACGGGCATTTGCAGTTTAAGCTCTTAACCAGGAAATTCTTTTGCTTCGGCAGAATCTACGCCTCCGCACAGCGCGTCAGCCACGAACAACCGAGACAAGAGATGCCCGCAGCTTGCTAATAGTTGGTGTGTGGCTGCACCCAACCAGTCCTTTAGTTGTGAAGCGTTCGCTTGTATAAATTAAAATCACTACTGCAACGGCCTTTTGCTGTGTACAGGTGGCCTTTTCCTACGTACAGGTAGACAAGCGCGTCGACGCCACATGGCACGAAGGCCAATGAGTGCAATTAACATGTCAGATTTCGTGAAGGACAGCAAATTAATATGCCTTCTGTGATGTAGCACGCCGTATAGGTCAAGGGCAAAACCATCGGGTGCGTCTGGCAGCACGCGCCACTAATAAACACGTGAAGCGAAACATACAGCCGCGCAAACTTTCAATGATCGAAGTTCAACTTCCAGATTGTGTCACACACACCTTTGCACTGCAGCCCTTGCGAATACAAGCCGTAGAGCAACGACCCACAGTGATCGCAGAAAGTGAAGAACGTGTAATTGTGCGGACGAAACTTGTGAGGAACGTCGAAATTTAACCGTCCGAGAGCCGGGTTGTCCTGTACAAGCGTCAATTTCAGCTGCTCGGTGGCAAAACGTTACAGGTGCACAGCAATTTACACACAAATAAAAAAAAAATAAAAGAAAACATCAAGAAGAGCAATACATCAAACATGCAACGTCTGCACTCACTGGAATATTTTCTGTCTTGCAACCTGGACATCGCTTCAGAACTTGCTGGTGACAACGTTTGTGAACAACGCAAGTACACACTTAACAAATAGACAAGGCATTAAGTATGTGGAAGAACCAAAGCTGCAACTGCGCAGGAACAAGCACGAGGTCAACAACCACATAAGGCACAAGTGGTAAGGTAGAAACAGCTTACCACACACTGTAATGCCAAACAATGTATATAACTTACAGTATCACGCAACTCACCTATGATTAAAAAAACAGGACAGATCAGTTATAAATGCCTAAACTCACCTTGACATTGGTACCCTTGTTTGCCCACGATGCCCCTAAAAACGTGAAATAAACACGAAAGAAGATCGTACTAAAACTTCCATTTTGAAAAAATTATCAAACTGCATTACAATACCATATAAACTCCTTGCAGTGAGAACAGAAGGTCGGTTGGCGTAAAAACGTGGCAAGGAATTTGTGGCCGTTGACGCGATGAATTCTTCGCCGAACCGCGTTACGACGTCCGCGTTTTCTCGTTTTCTCTTTGAACTGACCGCGTGGCTTCAAAGGGACTCCTTCCACGAAAATATACAGCGAGTTTTGAAATGACAGGAATATGCCTAAGGTGCAATTGTAGCTGGAACGTTTCCTTGCAACATTAAACTACACTGACGAAAGAAACTGCTTAAAAAAACAGGAGTGGTTACGTTTCACAATCGCGCAAACGCCATTTAGTAAAATGCAGTAACTAAGAAATTCCAAATGCGACGCCTCTTCAGAGGCAACAAGAAAATCAGGATACATATGACGCAAGTTTTATGAACTACGGTCGCCTAAGAATGATGTTGCAATGACTGCACTGTCACAGGAACAATGTTTTATGGCAGAATTTTACTACACACTCTTGACTCATGAGGCATACGCAAAAGAATTTCAGTTGCTTCGTAGCAGCTGTTTTGCAGCCCTTCCTTTTTGCGTGCACTGGTGTGACGTAACTAAGAGCGAAGAACCTACATGCTACTCCTTTGAAAAGATCAACGAAGCAATAGCAGGGTATGTTCACAGTTTTTCTCAGGACCTTGCATAGACTCTATTTGAATAAGAGCTGGTGATGCCTACCTCATAGGGAAAATATGTACTTTGTTAAGATCTAAGTGTCTGATTGTAGCTGTGAAAGGATTTCTTACGATGGACAGTGATCTTGCATCCAAGTTTAAATATTTCATCAAGAACAGGTTTACCAGCAAACCAGAACCTAGATCTGAAGAGCTTTTGAATGACATGGCCAAAAAGTAAAACTTATTCTGAATACAGTTTTACACAGCTTTTCTCAAGAAATCCAATTCTTATTTTAATTGGCATCAAGGATTGGTGAAAATGAAAAATATGCCTTATTGTTTCACTTCCCCAAAATGTTGCAGCTAATTAATGCAAGATGTTCATCTAAGCAAATCAGCACCACATTACTGCAGATGTGCAAAGGGCATTTTCACCAACACATTTTTGAATAGTGTACTAACCTTCTTTTATGAGTATGGACGTCTTGATTCTTCCAGTAGGCTCCAAGTCCAGCTGAACAAAAATTATCAAACAATCAACACATAAAAACAGCAGACTATGTCACAAAAAGTTGTAGACAGAAAACTATGTTGTTGGGGATCAGACCCACCTTGTGTCACAGTCACGTTTTGCACGAACAAAAAATCTAAGCAAGCAATTGCTAGCAACTAGATTGCTGTCTAAGACTAACATGGTCTCTGAATAAGGTGTGTCTGATCCCCAAATGTAAAATTGTGAGAACCTCCTTTCAGCGTTACTGAGTAAATATGCCAGCATGGAGCCTTCCATTCAGATCCTATCATTCTGAACTTCCAACACTGTTGGCCTACCATTCTGATATAACCAAAAAAGATAGGTTGCAGTGCCAAAAAGTTTGAAGAGCAAGTAGTACTCACAAGTTAAATATATTGCTGTTGGAAATGGTTGGTGGTGCTTACATTTTCAAGACTTCCCTGATAATCTAGCATAACTGCTTGTACACCTGTATGAATTATTTAAAATATATTGTCCTATCAGTTGCAAAATTTGTCAAAACCAAAATGATGTTTAGATTCCTAGCCTGGTCATACAGAACACTTGAAAAATGGCACTTGTGGCCTGCCCAGCCTTATGCTTGACGTTAATGGGTGGGTACAAGGAAATGGTTCACATATCACCTTGGTGTTAATGGTGGGTTCAAGGGAACAGTTTATGCCATCATTGCAGCATTCACTACAAAAGTAGCTGTGATGGCTCATGGCACAAGCAAGCAGATATGGGTGCTACAGACACTCATCATACTCCAAAAGAACTCGACAAGTCTTCTAGTTTGCAACTGAAAAAAATTTAGGTTTTGATTTTTGCAGGTGACATCACAAGTGGGGTACGTTTTTGGCCATTCTGGCTCAGGTTACCTGGCACTGGGCCTAACCACTAGATGCAAGTATTTCACTCAAGTTTTCATACGAAACTAGGCTAGAAGCCAAGTCTTTTGAGCCTTTGATCGGTTTCTAGCATTTCTGGTTCAAAAGTTATGGCCAAAAAACATAAAATTGATAATTTTACCCTAACTCGCAAATTGCACAGGTGCATTTACATGTATGTAAACTAAACTACAATTGAGAAAAAAGGTGCATACATGAAGGGGCCTAAACACACATTCAACGAGATGGCAGCAAATACTGTGTATGAATAATGCATTAAGTGTCCATCCAAGTGTCCAACATGAATCAAATTGTAACAAAAATTATACGTCTGATCACTGACCCAAGAAATTAGCAGTATTATAGCCTGCATTGTAAATAAACTTGAGATGGCATTGCAAGCCACGTAAATCTATCTGGAGAGCAGTCACATGTGGCCGTGAGAGACTTTCCCATAGATGGACAATGATACAGAAAAGAATTTCTCATTGATGATGAAAACATCAAATACACAATCTCATCATTGAAACAAAAATAACAAATGGCAAAAGCAGACTTCATGCAGTTGCAGGGTCAACATAACATAAAAGTACCTGTCATTGTACTGTATTTTGAGGCACACTTTTGGTTTCTGTAAGTTAGCTGTTCTTTTTTCATACATAAGGCGCGCAGGATAATAGGGCGCAAAATGACAGATTACACAGGAGAGAGTTTAATCTGTCACACATGCCTAATCTGCTAGACACGAACAAATTAAAAGCTGTGCACATGTTTAATTCAGTGTGCACCAATGTAGTCAGGAACCTTATGAAGTAATACATCTAGCTCTGCACACAGTAGCCTCATGGAGTAATATGATCTGTTTCAACATTAAGGTATGTGCCAGCTAGTCATGGAAACGCATGAGCTGCTCATTGCAATTGTTCTTGGTTTATTACGTAACATGATGATGTGTTTACAAAAAATTGTTAACTAGCAATTGAATAGATAGCACAGTTTTCCACATAAAATTAGTCCAGGCAAGAAAGCACAACCAAATTCATACATCAGGCGCACCGCATTATACGGTGCACCTTTCGATTTTTGATATAATTTAAAGGAATTTAAGTGCGCCTTATGGTCAAAAAATATGGTTTGTTTTATAATTAAATATTTTACAGTATGCATCTAACCCAATTAACACTATTCAGTATTGACGAAGTACTGTGACTGTTTGGTTGACCTTGATTTACTGTTAAGAAAACATGCAAAAAATTAAAAAATAAGGAACGCAGGTCCAAACTGTTACAAGCAAGTGTGAATCATGAAACAAATTTTGTGAAATAGCAAATAGTTCATTATATAAAAAAGTATATTGTCTAATTAGTTCATACAATGAGGGGAAATACAAGCAGACTGCCACAACATGCTACTTATCAGCAAAACTTGGCAGCGAAATACATTGCATTTAGTTGTGCTCACCCAAATTGCCTTATTTCCATTTTGACCATTTTTCACTTGATCCAAGTTGATTTGAGTATCAGCAACAAAATGGTCTTCACCAACGGCTGCTTCATGAAAGATTCGAAATGAAAGTTGTTTTCCTTTTTGTATCTTTGGCATATAACAAAAAATTGTGTTAATGTGTGGCTTTACTTGCCTTCAAATTACATTCACTGCTAACAAGATCACCCAAGCCCAGACAGTATGTAAACTTGTGTACATACACTGAAAAAATATACGTAATTAGAAATGACAACAAGATTAACACACATCAATAAGCCAATGACCCATGGATAGAGATTCATTGCAGTGATGTAGAGTTTGCTACTGCTTTAGTCATGCACACTTTATAGACTGAGCAGTCACTCTGAGAGCAAAGCAAAAGGCTTAGATGACCAATCTACATTAGCAGTATGCAAGCTTTTTTCACTTGTAACAGTTGTTTTTGTATGAATCTTTTTCAAAGAACCCCTAACACTTTCGCTCTAACCCTACATAGAGTAAGGAAAATCCCCACACTGGTACTCAGCAGGTGTATATTGACATTTCTACTGAAAACCTCCATCCCAGTACTAATCCTAATGCATTTTGCCTATAAACTGAGTAAGATTAGTCCTGGGCTGTACTGGAAAAATACCAGGTCTTGGGATGAGATTTAAGTCACTGTGGTTCAGAAGTTGTTTGAAAGCATGATTCTTTTGAGTTTGTCTGACTAAGGGTGAACAGCTTCCTGCTGCAATGAGCATGATTTCGATAGAAAAGCTTTGGTATTCTGCCAAAAGATTGGAAAGCAGGAAAGATTATATTTCAAATGATTATGCAAGTACATGCAACATGTTGATAAATATTATTTATCTAATCCCAGTCCAATCTGCTTTCGTCATATCACAAATGCTTGTATGTGAAACTTACTTCAATTAGATAACTGCAGTGGGCCAAGGCTTTTTGCAGTGCTGTGTAAACAAAGGGTGTTAAACTGGCGGCTCACGAGCCAAAACCAGCCTGCCATTCTCTGTTTTGTTGCCCACATTAGGCCAGTTTTGTGCTTGCATTAGGTCTGCTAGAGCTACGTTTATTATATGTCACAGCGGAGTTGTATTTTTTTTAATGTAGTAATAAATTGAAATTATGATGATTTAATCATTAAGGCAAACCAATGGTAACAACTTCATCAGTTCAAAATCATGGCTTTGTATAGATACCATAAAGATGCAAGTAATTTCCAATGCATTCAAAGAAAGATTTTCTGCTTTCCAAGATCAGGGAAGCAATTTTGTGTTTTCAGTAACCCTTTTCCTGTCAATTAAAAAAGGTGCCACAAAAATATCAAATGGAACTAATTGAGTTACAGTGCAACAGTGTTCTTAAAGCTAAATTTTAAAATGTTGACATCAAAACCTTTCATCAATACGAGACCAACTTATCCTAAAATGAAGAATTGGCATCGAAGACAATGGTCAATGTTTGCCAGGGATATCCAGGAGCTCCTAAATATCCCTCCCAATGTTCACTAGTACTTCTGTCTTGGAACAACTGTTCTCTTTGAACTAAGTCTTGATTCTGATCTCAGTTGATGGATGTGCATCTCAACGTTGAAGTTGTGACTGAACAATCTTTGGTACCAGATATTAACATGCTTGCAACTTCCAAAGGATTTCAAGTTGCTTCAAGTTGCAGTACTATGGATAAATAGCAAAATATTGACTGTATCATTTTGCCAAAAAATGTCTGGCCTGTGTAAAATCTAAATGCACCAGTATAGCCCACAGCACCAAATGAGCTTGACACCCCTGGTGTAAACTGTTTTGGAAATATTTGACATGTTGGCAATTGATTGCAACATTACAGAAGTTGTTGACCAACCAATCCAAAATTAAACGAACCAAAAATTAAATGAATTTTATTCATTTAATGCCAGTTGCAGCTGTTTTTATGATGTGCATAATGCTTGCATTTCAGTCAAACCTTCACCAAGATGGTAGCAGTAAGCCCAGGCAAGTTGCATTCGTGTGAAAATTGTTTTGGTAATTGATTGCCAAGTTGAAACGTTGTTGACCAACTAATAAAAATTTAAATGATTAAGTTTATTGATTTAATGTCAGTTATGGCTATTTTTATGATGTGAATAATGCTTGCATTCAAGAGATTACTTTTTAAAGATGGTAATGCTTGTCTCAGAAGTTTGTTGCAATGATGTTGATTTTTGCAAATGGCTTGGCATATGCTTCTAACTGATAGTAAAGCAAGAAACTTTGTTCACAACACAATTTACAAATGGTTGCTTACATGATGGAGAAATTATACATTAAATAAGAGCTTTTACTGCTTTCAGATGATTTGAAGTTGTTCTGTGGACTGAAGATGGAGAAAACACCAAAAAATCTCTGGGCAATCCATGTTGATTTTCATCACTTACGATTCTTGGACAAAAATAAAGAGGATAAATAAAATAATTGTTTATCTTGTGTTTATTCCAACAGGTTTTAAGCAATAGGCTTTAGTAGGAAAGTAAATACAAAGTTTGATCTGTTGCAGGCTAGCTTAGCATCATATTGTTTGCTGCTTTAGGGGATTTTTGGAAAAAAAACACCGAAACGCACGTGGCTTTGCGTGGGAATTTCTCCGGTCCGGTATGCTCTACAGACCTGGTAAAAGTCTCAAAAGACGCGGCAAGTCTTCTAGTCTGCACTCGAAAAATATTTTTTTGCTTGGGGTTGCGGGTTTTTTGTGAGTGACATCATAAGTGGAAGACTTTTGGCCACCTTGGCCCACTTTGTCTGGCCCTGGGCGCCAACCATTAGGTGGTAGTATTTCGCTGAAGTTTTTACTGGAAACTAGGCTACAATCCGAGTCTTATGATACTTTGGATGACCTG
>Ga0210059_1002006_pt1 | contig 31470 bp, 20 predicted proteins | sample Ectturendosymbi2_FD_188042 | JGI IMG/M metagenome (GOLD analysis project Ga0210059, IMG submission 188042) | Ecteinascidia turbinata endosymbiont from Florida, USA - Sample 2 (SPAdes) (version 2) | ecosystem: Host-associated > Tunicates > Ascidians > Unclassified | place: Key West, Florida... | reverse complement strand
AGACCGTTGTTGGGAAGTGGAGACAAAGAAAGCGGAGCTAGAAAACGGGAAAGTTTCATTATTACAATCCTCGGCTCTGCTTTGTATGTTTGCATGGCGTTGATTGGATTCACAGCATCAGCCAACCTTGATCTGCTCAGTCGTGTTTCTAGCAAGACAAGACACGTAAGCAGTAGATGAAACGCTCACATTGAGCAGAAGGCTAAAAACTGTTCTTAGCTGGAAGTCTTTGGAACTGTTTCCAAGCGATTATGCTGCTTAGAAAAGAATGCTTTGTATTTTTGGTGTTCGTTTACTTTGCCACAACGGCCGTGTCGGTGGTAGGTACTGGGTCAACGATAATAGAGACAGCTGTCATCTACGATGAATATTACAAAAACTCTGTGTCGAGTTTCAACAGAGCGATAGAACAATCTGCACTCAAAATTAGAGTCAAGGAATTTTTTCAACAAAACATGACAAACATCGTTGGTAAGTGGGAGTGGCCATTGCGCAGCACATACTTTTTGAATTGTTTTAAATTGCAGTTGTTCTTCTTGGCATAGGGCCTCAAGCTGGTGCAAATATTCCATTTGCGAAATGCTTGTGCTAAGAAAATGCCGTACAAACATGTTGTCCGTGACTTGCTTATGTGTTCATCGTTGTCTTGTGAGTGTGCCAAAAGCCCACAAACGCTTTCTAGCTTTGGTAACGCCTCATCGATGGTCCGAAGGAAAAATTCGTTTGGTTGAAAGTGTGCAAACTGCACGAAGTGTGATGAGGTTACAGAACACAGCACTATATTCTGTCGGAAAGTCTACAAAGCCTTCAAGTACAAGCAAGCTGCGAAAATTTTTCAAATAAACGCATAGATATTGCATATTTGGATAAGGTGATTGCGTATGACAAATTTCTTCAAAATTTTAATCATATTGAAACCGCAGACGCATTCGATCGTTTCATGAAGAAGTGAAAATTCGGCAACAGCATCAGGACAGAAATTTATGAGTGGTCTTCTGCTTCCTAAAACATTGTTATGAAAGCTTTTAGGGTGGAATTCAGAATCGCATTTGTTTGTACTCATTGCAAGAAATATCACTCATCACAAAATTTTCAAACTAAGTTCATCAAAATCTTTAAGCGAAGTTTGTATCTGTATCTTTAACAACTTCGGCGCCGGGTTGGTTTTACCTTTAAGACCCGTGTAAGCCACTTTTTCACTGTCACTATGCACCACCATAAGTCACCCGCCGATCACGTTAGAGAGCTGTTCAAACGCTCAAAAGATGCGGCAAGTCTCCTTGTTTGGAAAATTGAAAACATTGGAAAGTTTTGGATTTTGTTTCTTTTGTGGGTGACGTCATAAGTGGGGTAGGTTTTAGGTCATTTTGGCTCAGGTTACCTGGCCCTGGGCGCCAACCGCAAAAAGGGCATTTTTTTCAAATTTGCAAAATAATTTACCTTAAGGTGTTGAGGTGAACTCAGAAGCATGTTCATGCAGTATATTTCGAACCTTTGAAGATGTTGGTTGTATAACCTTAGCCATGATATGTTGATAAGTGCATTAATAACTACAATAGCGTAAAATCTGCGAATATCATAAAGTTAAAACACTATATATGCATAATGAATTGAGCATTTGCCAAACCAAGTACTGTAAGACCACGTTTCTTGCATTGCCATGTCTGGTCTACTTAATATTCAATCGTCCAGTTGTGGGCTAAGCAACATTATTAAGTTAAATGTCGCAACAAACCCATTATTATTTCAGAATTCCAACTAAATTTGCAAAGACATATCAAACTACACAAAATCTGTTAATATAATATCGATAACAAGAAAAACACTCTGCTGCAAGAAAATTTGACTTAACAATAAATTTTGAGCTAATGATAAATTTTGACTTTTTTGATCTAATAACTTTGAAGTGGCTCATGGCATCAGCGCGAAATTTGGTTTGTGGACGTTTCATAAACTTTTAAAAAGGCAGAAAAAATTTGACTTTATTGGCTTTTGGTTGCCTTAGTCATCAGTGACGGGCAGAGAAATGCGTGTGCAGCATGACGACGCAACACAGATTGGGAATGAATATAAGCGTGCCTTATGGACAAAATGAGCATGCTACTCAGCAAAATTTTGAAGATGATCTACTTACAACGAAAAACTAAAAATGCAGTAAAGTGAGGTGGTCCTTTGCATCTCGGACGCCTTTCAAAATAGGGGAGTTCATTACTCCCGACTCACTCATGGGCGTCAGAGGGGGCATGGGGGTCCTTGGTCGCCCTGGATTTTGGAATTTGACATTTTCATATTAACTTTTCAGCAAAAAAGTTGTTTTTTTGTTTCGAGTGGGTAATGTGAAATTTCAACACTTTTTCCCCCCTGAAAAATCCTTTCGGCTACCCCTGAAAAAATCCACTATTGGCTCCCACTGGAAAAAAAACTTCCTACACCCATGGAACCGGTTGTTCCGCTGACCATATCCCGAAACAAAGTTTCTGTGATCAATGTACACCTTGTCCTCAACTCTCCATGCTGATCACTGTGACAAGTGATACAGTCTCCACAAATGAAAATAATTTCATACATAATAAATACCGGTGCCCTCCCTTAGCAAGCAATCCAAATCCAATTCAAATCCAAATCTGGAATTTATGCAGCTTGCTAGCGCGAGCGAAAGTAAGTTAACGTAGGTAATAGTGCCATAGCCAAGTTAAAGAAAATTAAAAAAGTCTCCGAAAATTCGAAAGTGAGTCTATTCGTAAGTATTGATTTGAAGTTTTCTTTCTGCTGAATTAACAAAGTAGTACGTTTACGGAATTTTGTTTGCTCTCTTCTTGCACGCGTTTGTGATGTATCCATAACTGTATTGACTGGATAACTTGCTACTACACGTGCCGAATACTGTGTTTTTCTGTGAACGGTGATTTAACTAACAACGTTTGTTCGTTGAATCCAAATCTGCTGTTTCAAAGCTCACTAATACCTGTACAAACTGAGATTAGGTTAGCGCGGGTGCTACACTTTTCTAGTTTTTGCAGAAATTGTGGAGGTAATGAAACAGATGGCACCTTTTTTATGTCCATAGCGCATTGGGTTTCTCTAAAACAAACCGCCTTAACAAAGTCTTCCACGTTGTCAGAGAGCAATCTGTTCTGTCACCTTTTTATCAGCGTTAGTGGTCCACCTTACTTCATTTCATTTGGTGCGACTTTACATTTTTCCAGAAACAATCACAGCTGCTAAAGTTTCAAGCCTTTTCATTCTGGCGAAGCACATTGACTGCACTGCAATGATCGAACTGAAGCAAGCTGTGACTGTGTTTTTTATAGGAATGGTCAGAGAGGTAAAATACAACCTTTCGATAATGCAGTTGTGCTCCTTTGTGCACGTACATGACCGACACAAAGCTTTACCTCGCGCCAAATAAATGTTGAAATCCAATGCATTTTCTGCTTTTCCGTGGGAGAACCTTTCACACTGCTGTGGATCCTTCCTTTAATACAATCATAGGCGTAGCCAAGGGGGGGGGCAAAGGGGCCATCTCCCCAAATTTTTAGAAAATATAGTCATTTTGTGCTTTGAGAGGCGTTTTTCCAAGTAAAATAAGGTTATTCGCCTAAAATCAAACATTTTACCCCCCAAAATTTTTGGGCTGGCTACGTCACTGAATACAATTGCTGCGAATAACAGCGGCAGACGATATATTTTGCATGCGATAGAGCGCCAGCCTAAAATGCAATTTTGAAGTTGCAAAATCTGAATAAGCGTTCCTATGATTTTAAAAGATCTTTGAACAAACTTGGTTTCTCGAATTAATTTATGTACAGTTTCACCGAGCCCGCAAAATGGACTTTGAACAAGGTTTCATCTGATGCAAAATGGAGATCATCGGGCCATCCGAGCTATTATTTTCGGAACGATATGCGCCAGTGGTTACTGTTGAAGTGGCGGAGCCAGGAATTTCGTTCGGGAGGGGCCAGTCACTGACATCGTCAGATTTCAATCTTTAGCTATTTTGTACAAAGACCATTTTGATGTCACAGTTCAATTTCTGGTCTATTACAACAGGATATGATGTCAAATATTTTCTACCAGTCGGCATCAATAAATTTTAACAAAGACAAGATAATGTTTGCTTTAGCGGTGGTCATTATCAAGCAGTTGGTAACCAAATAGTTTTCAATCAATGTTAAGAGTAGCGGAAAGCGAAGCGCTATATGAGGTTGCCCTCGAGAAATCACTGATTATGCTTATTCTGTAGTCAAAATCAAATAAAAGTATGTAAGTGGATTCATAGGAACAAATTGTAAGCTGCCAATAGCTAAATTTTGACTTTACAAAATAACTGCGAGCACAGTTACAAGATAAAATTCAGTCTGCGTTTCTTTTTGAAATACTCGTTTATAATCATCTCAGGATCAACTGTCACATCACGATTAATTCGTCAAAAAAAAAAATCAATTAGACGATTTTGTCCCATAGTGCTGTGTAGATAGGCAAGCAGCCGTTGAAAACGAACGTTCACTTGTTGCTTATGTGACTAGCAACGTTGCAAATAAGTGCAACAATGTGTGAATATTTGAGAAAAAGAGACTCACAAATGGTTAGTGTCTGCATAATCTTTACCGGTAGCTCGGAGCTTGGGACACTGGATCACTTAAATATCTATCTGTCAATTTCTGCTCTCAAGACTAACGAAGAAGAGTCAACGTCAGCTTTCACATAAAATCACACGGCTGATTGGCGACTTTTAATGGTTTGCCTGATAATGATTTTTTTAATTTGCGCTCTGAAATAGTAAGAAGAGTGATAACAAAGTTTGTGTGCTGCTCTGACAGTGACTTTCTGTACATTTCAAACTTGAGAACCTATATCACTACCCGGCATCGCATACCCACTAGCCACCATGCCAACCGTGCTGTGAGAAACATTGCGTTGTTGTGTATAACACTCCGTTGCGTGGTGCGCTTGGGGTTGATAATGTCTTGATCAAGTATGTTTCTATTTGGTTCGGCAATACTTCATGCAAATGATCCTCTCAAAAATGTGTCATCTGAATTTTTACTCCTTTGCAAGAAAGCTGCGCCCTTACATTTCATTCAGGCTGCACCTCGGGTCGAGTTGTCTACAATATATGCAATCCCGTCGCCACGGGGGGTTTTGGGGGTTTAGCCTCCCCAAACAAAGCTCCAAGACCCCCAAATTGAAACATGAAACACAATAAATCGGTTGAGATTTTGTCAAATTTTGGAGTGTCAAACCCCCCCGCACAAACCAAAGACCCCTATTGAAAACTTTCTGGCAACGGTTCAGAATATATGGCAACTTTGCTTATGAAGTTGCATGCTGTAGTCGCAATTTTCCCATCCAATTGCAAAAGGTCACGTTAAACGCTGTTCAGTGAGAGAACACGACGCTACATAAGTCCGGCTGTTCCTTCCGTTTATTTTCGAACAGCTGAGATTGATATGAAACACCAGCGAAAAATCTTAGCAAGTTTTTTCGGGGGACATGGCCTCTTCGGCCTCATTCTGGCTGCGCTTTCTGCTGTTAAGACGTTTTAAACTGTTTTTGAGCTAATTCAGCATTAAATATTGCCACTAATTCTACTTCATGGAGCTTCCTCTGCATGATCAATAGTCTGCCCGATTATTATTTACAAAGTATTTTTTTGTACCAACCGGTTGTTTTTCGGTTTAATTTTAATGGATTTGTTTGGATGTAAGTAGTCTAACTCTATTTGGTTGGTCGACGACTTTCAACGTCCGAAAGGGTTTCCACTGTTTTGTCTTCGAGTCAAAAGTTCTTGTCGAGCACAAATGCCGATGATTGCAAAGAGATTGAAAGTGACGTCGCCCAGATTCGTTCGCTCACTTTGAAACAAAGCTCCCACGTGCGACAATCTTTCCAATCGATGTGATTTTCCCACGGAAAACGAAGGCGTACTGATTTAGAAAATGTTGGAATGACACGCGATGTCTTGTGCAGCACTGCGAGCCTGGCGACAACTTCCTGATGTACATGTATCCCTCTCACTTCGACGTGATGATGGCCATGTACGACGCGATTGAAGAGTACGAGTGGAAGACGGCGGCTGTTTTTTATGATGAATCGGAAGGTTACGCATTTTGTTGTTCCTGGGTGTTTGCCAATACCTGAACTGGATAATATTTTGTGCCGAGTGCTCGTTATTTTCGCTGGTTTTGTTGAAACTGTTGGCATATTTATCACCAAATTGCACTCTCGCGGCTAGTATGAAACAATACGTGAATGAATCGCATTTGCAGCTTGATTGCCATCTTGTAAATGAGCGTGCGTTGAGTAAATAATCACCGTCTCAAAAAGTATCGGGATTTATAAAATTTTTGTCAAAAATTTACAACACCGCAAACAAATGGGGAAAGGAGTTTCTACAAACAAGCAACGAGGTCTAGCTGTGAGTTCAGAATTGGTTTATACGATAAGCGTACATAACAAAAAGAGAAGATTATTAAATTCAACTTGTAGCCTGATTTTCCTCGATATTATGCAAAGGTCTGGCATTCGGTTATCAAGATCTAGACCTTGCACGACAACGAGGCATCAATTTTAAAGTTTGGGTCATCCCGGAAAACCAAGAAGAAATGTGGGACATCTTGAAGGTTTGTCGTAATATCGGTTTTCACGCGCTTCAATGAAATGCTCGAGCATTGTGGAGTAGTGTATAAATTCAGCACCCGCTTTTGAATGTACAGTGGCTGTTTGGAATCAGTTATATATGGATTTACTGCACAGCGTAATTATATCGTACAATGGTCGAAATTATTTTTATGTTTCTAATTTAAGAGGAAGGCGAACGTTGATACTATTATCATGTTTGGGTTGTTAGAAGTCCACTCACGTAAGCACTCACTGGCAACTGTTCAGTTTTGTGGACTTCATGTGTTGCAATATTGCCCGTGATTACATGGAGCAAACATAAGTTTACAAATTCTTTTTGATTTCAGCATCGCACGCACTCATCCTCTGATGCAGACCAAAGAAAGCGTTTCTCACACCCTTTCCCGTGTTTGTTTAGGCCAGGGGTGTCAAACTCATTTCAGTTCAGGGGCCACTTCAGGCAAATTTAATCTCAAGCGGGCCGGAACAATGTAATCACTGCATAACACCCTGGTTATAAGAATTGACAACTTCCAACTGTTTTCATAACTTTAATGCAAAAAGTTCAAGCCAGGGGCAGGTACAACCAGTTATTTTAGGGGGGGGCTATTTCAGCAATATTCGGCAGTCAAGGCTCATTATGCGTTCACTACTGTAAGGGAGATAAAGTATACTTCACAACACTGCTGTGACAAAACAATGGACGGCAAAGTGGCCTTATATCGCGAATGCTGTTTTCCGAAATGTACAAAATCACACTATTGCTATGCACTGAAGATGATAACAGTTGTTATCGAAACGTTTGCAAGATGTCAGTTGTATCGTTTGCTTTGGCCGTAGTATTTATTATAAGTACAAAATCATGGTGAAAGAAGTTGCTTTCGTAGGTTTTAGGGGGGGCGATCGCCCCAATCGCCCCCCCCCTGGATCCGCTCCTGGTTCAAGCTTACCTGAAAATGATTATTAGCACTTAAAGTTTTCAATTTCCCCACGCAAATAAAAAATGCCTTATCACGGAGAAGACTGTTAAATTGATGGTGATTAAGACCTGTGGCTCGGATGAAAGTAACTGTCCGGACAACCACTTGCATGACGTGATCCAATTTTAACGATTTGCAACACAATGCCTCCTGGCGCGAAATTCAGAAAAATGTCCAAAATTCACGTCCTCCACTTACGTTGCAATCTGTACTTCTTCTCTAAATTTTGTCGCAACACCTGGTTTTTCTCCATCATTGATGACACGCTATCTGTAGCAATACTGACAGCACGGGGCCAGTCTACTCCGACCCTGTTAAGCACTCTAACAAGAGAGTTAAAAATATCATTTGCTGTTGTGGTATCCATCATAGGCACCAACCCCACGAACTCCTCAGTGACAGACAAAGCCTCATCAACGCCACGAATAAATATGGCTTGGAAAACTGTGATGGAAAACTCTGCATTCTTTGTCAACGTTTCTCTGTTTCGATATATACATTTTGGAAAACGAGGCTGAGCAATTTATGGAAAACCAAAAGCCCAAATCCGAGCATGGAAGAGTTCTACATCTAACAATATGTCCGTATTACGCCACAATACAATTTCCTTATCTCTTATTTTCACGAAAACTACAAAGATGTCCTACCCGTTTTCACTCCAGGTTGACATATTTGAAACAGGAAGTTGCTTGAGCTGGTGGTTTTAATTAACATTTTGCTGTATTTTTTGAAACTATAAATCCGGCCATGTCGATTTCGGCATTTTTTGTAATCCAATACGCAATTTTCTGCAGTTGCTGCTTTTTACCGATTCTCAAATTTTACCCTGTAGAACAGATTTCTGTGCAGGTTAGTTTCCGGTCAATAATTGGAATAGAAGCTTTACGTAGCAAACTTTAGTTAGAGTTGTACCTAGAACTCCGAAGGCATCGACATCGCTTGAGCTCAAGGTATATTTTTTCTCGGAGTTCTAGTGTTAAACTTTATCAACAGTAGTTGTACTTTTGTATGTTCACGCATACATGTTTGAAAGTTCAAACCGGTGTGAACATGCAAAAGGAAATATGCAGAAAACGGGAAATTTTCACGTGAGAAAACAGTGGAAAACAATAAAATATATGCAATTGCGTTAAGGTTTCAAGTAATTGAAATCTAGTAACCAGTTATCGAAGTAGGACTGGATAAACTTCTCAAGCAAATAAAGAAGTTTCTACTTTACAAAATCATCACGCGGGCCGGATTTACCCTCGCAACGGGCCGGTTTTGGCCCGCGGGCCGTATGTTTGACGCCCCTGGTTTAGATTTTGGTTTACGTTGGTTCATATCAGCCAACAGGGCACATGGCATGACGTACATAGGTGTTTCTAACCGGTGCCAAGTAAAATGTAAATACTGTATTGAATACCTGTATGGGATGCTGTTCGTAAAAAAGTAAATGTCGGGTTGCATCAATCACATTTAACACACAAACTACTAAATCGGACAGATTAGCACATCGACTATTTTATCGGACAGATCTAAATTAGAAAGTGATAAATTGGACAGATAAAACATACCAAACTGTTAAATCGGACAGATATAAGTTAGGAATTGCTAGATCGGGCAGATATTGCACATCAACTGTTATATCGGACAGGTATCACTCAGAAAGTGCTAATCGGACAGATATAACCCACCAAGTGCTGAATCGGACAGAGGTAAGACAAGCATAGCGAGCGTATTTAGCAGTCAAGCATGAATAGCGCTGAAGCCATGGGCGTCGGAAGGATTTTTTCCAGACGGGGGGCAAAATGGTGAAATTTAGCTTTTCCCTCTCGAAACTAAGAAAACAACCTTTTTTGCTAAAATTTAATAGGAGAATGTCAAATTTCAAAATGCAGTAGGGCCAAGGCCTCCCCCTGCGCCCGTCCCCTTCCCACGCCCATGGCTGAAGTGTGAGAGCTTAGGCAAGATTGATTGGTTGGGAAACAGTCAATTAACTGAATTCTCACGCTTGAGTGCTACATCTGCTTGCAGCACTTTGTGAATAATATCTGTCCAATTTGAAGTGCTGATGATGATGCAGCAATTTTTTCACCTGCAGTCAAGCGGTACATATTTTCCAGCTAGCAATTGAATTGGCCATTGTTTATTTCATTACTCATTCGCTTTTTTTCTTTCATGGCGAATACACAGGAATGAATATTTGTTGAAAGTGCAGAAAAATGTCAAAAGTAGTTTTTTGGAGTTAGGATAATAAATTCCTGCAAATATCTTGATTCTGTTCAAATTGTAAATGAAATCTGACGAAGTTGAAACTCACCATATACTGTAGGCTATATTAAGCTGCGTCAGGAAGGTTTGTGTTGCTCAGTGTAAGTAAGTTAAGCTCTCTAATTTAAGTAGCTTAATTTGTCTAGTTAAAATATTTGCTTCGCCTCTGCTGTGGTTGCAACCCTAATTCGAATAAACACCAGTTGAAACTGCAAATAACTCTATTAGATTCTGTGAGCTGTTCAAAAGTATCCAAAAATCGTATTACGTTCTATCCAAAGTGTTGGAAAAGCACGACATCTTGTGAAGGAAACCTCGTAATATATGTCAGAACCAGTTGCACCATGACTTGATACCATTGATTTGCAGTCAGTCCGCTTGCTGGGATACCGTACCTACGTCTTGATCTGTGATTACAAGCTTGCAGCTTCAGTACTGACGAAGGCGGTTTTCCTCTCTATGGTCAGCGAAGTCAACCACTGGTTTTTACCAAATCTCGTAAGTTCACATAACTTCTTCATCAAATCGAATTCCCTGCTTTTGCGCTTCCATCAGGTAACGTCTCATGTTGATATCATACATCCACGGCTTCGTGTTTTGTAAGCTACTGAACAATCGTCTACCACAGGGTCTCCAAACTTTTTTGTCAGAGGGTCACATAAGCTATCACACAACAGTTCGAGGGCCGGACATCTTGCATAATGTGATTTTTTCGGGATATGCTACATTCCACCAAATCAACAAGTGTTTCGTCAAAATATTATTTTTCGATTATTGGTGAAATGTCGTTGCGGGCCGGATGAAACGGCTTCGCGGGCCGGATGTGGCCCGCGGGCCGTAGTTTGGAGACCCTCGTCTAACAGCTGAAGTAACGCAAAGCCTTATGCCAGTGGGTGGTTCCCAAATGTTCTAAGTTTGCGGCACTCCATAGAATAAAAGAGATAAATAATTAGCTGCATCCATTCGTGAAACCAGAAGAATTTTGCCAAGTCCTCATTTACTAAATATGAAGTATGAGCAGTATGTAGCACTCCTGACATTGGTGGCGGAACCTTTTCCAAGGTGGGGGGCACAAGTGCACGTCAAAAACCTATACAAAATTTTTGTGGTTTGAATTGACAACTGTGACGTCACAAGGATTGAAATATCACGTCATAACCTATTAACTATATGAAGGTCTAAATTACACTATTTTAGACAAAATTACACCACTATGAAAACGTATTGGTTAACCACCTGAAATTGAAATAGGCAAGGGCGACCAGGTTAACAGCATCACTCGGGCTCATCATACGGTTATTCTGACTGACTAAAACCATTCGACGCTTGCGTCACTGAAATTTCCATTTGCTCTCATTTTGGCTGGCGTTATCGTTGCTCTGTGACGTTAGTTACGTAACAATAAATGAGAAGTTCTCATGATAACTTCTCCATTGTTGAGTAACGTACGTTACAGAGCAATGATAACCCCAGCTAGCCCTCTGAGTACCAGGCTTCATTCATATTAGCCTGAGTTGCTGGAAAATTTTTTATTCGTTTGAAATTATTCTCTAAACGGGAACTGTCCACGGTATTGGATTTCAAATCCAATGTTCTATACAAATCCATTGCTTCAAAAAACATTCAGTCCAATATGAATTATGTTTTAAAAAAGACTTGATTGCATAGCCCGGCAGCTCCGGCCGGGCTCTAACGGAGGCTCCCGAGTAAAGCGCGAGGGAATGAAGTCGAGAGAACGCCTGTTACGAACGATATTGTTTTATTCAGGTCACCTGCAACATGAATATGAAACGCCGGACATGAAACGAAAATATATGAACAGCGACAAGGCACAAAGAAAATAGTCCGAGTTAACAACTTAGTGAAGTGGGACCGCTCCTTGGGCGGTAGCACAAATATGCAAAGCAAGCAAACTCGCGTTCTCAGATATAAACCGTAATCGAAGGCTCGGGCTGAACCCGTGGAGCCCTTGTGCCGGTGTCGCCACTGGGCTGTTAAAAACAGGAAAATATGACACAGCACTGATAGGTATGCCTGTCTTAAACACATTCAAAATCACAACTTTTCCACATCTTGAACACAGAAGTAACATGACTGAATACTCATTCTACAAAGGCATTAGATACCGAAATGCAAAGACACGACAAAGCAGATGTAGCAAGTAGCAAGTTGTCTGTAAGGATGCCAATTGTGTTGCCAATGCAGAAATAAAATGTAGCTATTTGGTTTTGCCAATGCAAAAACAAAAACACAATTGAAATTGATCTGTCAAATATTTCATTTTGCGTATAAGATTCAGCAAAATTTCACTATTTAGATAGTGTTAAAACGCTTGAAATTACACAAATTTTTTAATGGTGTGGCACAAACTTTTTCCTACACACAAGCATGGGTGTCGGAAAGGGGAATTTGAAAATTACAGCAGAAAAGGTTGTTTTCTTAGTTTCGAGCGGTAAAAAACAAATTTCACCACTTTTGGCCCCCCCACCCTAGAAAAACTTTTGGAAAAATCCACTAGTGGCCTCCCCTGGAAAAATCTTTCCGATGCCCATGCACACAAACATGTAAAGTTACACCACTTTTGTAAAAAATTGTGTTGTTATACACCATATGGCAACACTGTTGAACAACACCAATGCGGTAAGTAAGCCATAGCAGGACGACAGACTGTGCACGGCGTCTTTTGCCAAACAAATACGAAATCCTGCCAAATTACAGATAATATATTAAAAATAATATTGACAAAATACTGCTAAAATTCTGCAACATGTTTTTCATTAAATGATTTACTTTAACAATGAACCCAATACTAATTGTGTTACTTAAACTTATTTAGGCAAAATTCGACATTCAAAAGTTGAGGGGCCTAGACCCATGCGGCAGTCCCGTCGCCACGGTGGGCTTTGGTGGGCTTAACCCCCATAAAAAGCTCCAAGCCCCCCAAACTGAAATATGAAATACTATAAATAAATAGAGTTTTTGCGTTCAAGCCCCCCTGCACAAACGTTCAAGCCCCTCTGAAAAAACGTAAAACCCCCCTATTGAAGACTTTCTAGCGACGGTTCTGCCATGCAGCCCCCCGTTTTCGCCACCTCTGACTCCTGACTATGGCTACCCCATTGGGAACCACTGGCTTGTTTGTGGTTTCTTTTGCACAGAAATCTCTTTTATAACTTCACTGCATTTACAAGATATCACCTGGCAATTATTTCACCAATGGTCATTATGCGACCGTCGCGTAGCCTATGCTGATGTTGCAGCGTTGTGACAAACTTTCTCTTAACTACAATAAGACTAATTTTATGCTACTAAATTCTCAAAAACACAATCCTACTTCATTTAAAGTTATTATAAATAACCATAGCATTTCCCCTGAAGATAAACTTAAATACCTAGGTGTCCTTCTTGACAATAAATTAAGCTGGAAACCCCATGTACAAAAGGTGAAAACTCAACTATCAAGAGCTTGTGGAGTTCTAAACAAACTTAAACATTATACAACACAGTCTGTACTTAAAGTTGTCTATAACTCATTATTCCACCCCCACCTTAATTACTCAATCCTCAATTGGGGACGTGCATTAAATACAACTATTCAGCCTCTGATCAAGCTCCAAAATAAAGCAATAAAAACAATAAAACTAACCAACACAAAATCCCTAGAAGAACCTTTCCAACACTTAAACATCTTAAGCCTTCCCAAATTTTATACTTTATCAGTAGGCAAATTCATGCACTCTTATCACAACAAACTGCTTCCAAACCACTTTGATAATATTTCATTCCAATCAGCTCAATTCATTCACACTCCACAAGACTAGCAACCTCTAACAACCTATTTTTACCTAGAGTTAACTCTTCCTCCGGAAAATGTTCCCTCACCTTTGTTGGCCCTAAAGTGTGGTCTTCAATACCAAATGATATTAAGTCTTCAACAACGTTTACCTTTAAATGGAAACTGAAGAAAAACCTCCTACATGATAAAGATACACAATTGTGAACTTTTGCAACATTTCACTTATCCAGATCCAAATTCTGCAAATTCTGTAATTTGTAATTCGGTGCATTTTGTGTATCTTTACTTTTCGCATTTTTTCTTCCCGGTGCACATCCCATTATCTTCAACATGAAAGCACACTCCATAGTTTTTTTGTTTGTTTTTTCTTCTGTGCCTCATTAATTTGTTTTTGTTCCTTTTTTTTATATTTTGTTTGAACATAGTATTAACCACACCAAATTTCTTCAATTAAATGTGATCTACTCATCTGTGTACATTGGCATGCTCTTTCATCTGTACATTTTCTTCACCATGTTCTGTGTTTGTTTGTTTTCCTAATTGTGCTTATTTCACTCAAATGTTGTTTTGCAACACTTTTCAATAACTGAAAAACAGGGTTGGTTGACTAGATGACCGCCGTGGTCCCTCACCAATCCTATGTGACAGAGCACCCTTCTTTGCTTACACTGATCAACCATTGCGTCATTGCATTTTCATTTGCTCTAATGTTCACAATTGTGGTTGGTTTGCTCAGTGCAATGGCTTCTTGTAGTGGTCCTGTTTACTGGCTGAGTCATATGAAACAATAAACCATTGTCCAATGTCCATTGTTCTATTTCGCTTGAAACTTTTGAGGCGTTTTTTCCCTTACTACGAAGTAGCCGCGTGCCCACAGCGCGCGCAAGCGGAGTTGGCGCTGTAGATCGCTGGACTGACACTCTCAAAGCAGAGCTAAACTAGGTGTGATGAAACACAACCTGAACCTTGTCAGGTAGCGAAGAACGCTTGTCAGGCAGCGAAGAAAAGTGCTCTCCCAAGTCGCTTGCTTAAAGCCAACTGCATATCTTTTTTGACTTTACTTTTCGACCAGTCTTTTAAAAGTTCAACAATTCAACACTGTCCTGATGCTGCCAGGAAACCCATCCGTTTTTGCTGCAAGATTTCCTTGAGTCGAGCGTTCGTCTGACAGTGATAAGCGCCACGACGATTCGCGACGTGTTGGAACACAACTACAATTCACTGGTCCTCGAACAAGGACACGACCTTGCTTCCGTTGAACGTCACAATCGCGACGAGGTCATCACAGGTGCGGTACTTGGTATATATGGTCTGCTCCGAGACTTGTCAAATTCTTTCATTAGCAATGGGCATTAAAAAATTCCTGGTTGTATTTCCTGGAGCGTGACTTATTAAACAGTTTAATGGCTAAGATTTGGCACATCACCATCGCACTACCAACTAGAACAGAGATTCCCAACCTTTCTCTGACCATGTACCTCCTCAGCATTTCGACAGATGAGCATGTACCCCTAAACTTTCACATGACAAAAAGGCTAAGTGAAATAACAAAAATCCACTGAAATTTTAGGAGAACTTTATCTGAAAGTTCTATTAAAAATGGATCAACTTCTTCACAAATATTTTATTATGACTAATCATAGATATATTTAACAATTCAGCATGTAATGATTTTAAAAAATAATAATATGTATAAATATTTGGAAATAAATAATACATAAATATATTTTTCCCTTTTAATATGTATCCCTTCAGATAGGCAAATGTACCCCACGTTGGGAAAGCCTGATCTAGCATCAGAAAATCTAGTTCGATTCTAGCATCTTTATTTTCTCCTTAGCATTTGGATCACCAGCTGCTATGTGTGATAATCAATGAAAATATACATTTCACGCTTTCACGAGTCTAAAGTGTAGATTACTGAGATACGAGACTACCGTATTTACTCGATTGTAAGCCGCGGCTTATTATAAAGTCTTTTTAGTCTTTTTTCATCATTTCGTGCGGCTCAATCAGGGGCGGCTTACCATTCAAAGAGGTCCTTACATTTTTCTCTTTAGCTCAGGGGTTCCCAACCTTCATTTGACCACGTACCCTTTCACCGTTTCGACAGATGAGCATGCACCCCTAAAAGTTCATATGACAAAATATTTTATGACTAATCATACATATATTTAAGAATAAGCATAAAATGATTTCTGAATATAATATTCATTGATATGTGTGTGAATATTTGGAAATAAATAATATACAAATTTGTCCTTTCTATTGCTAACCTTAAATGTACCCCTTCAGATAGGAAAATGTACCCCACCCTAGGTTGGGAACCCCTGAACTAGAAAATGCTGGATACAACAAGTTTATTTAAAGCGAACTGCCAAAAGACTAATTACATTAATTTATAGCAAGCCACTGGTTACAAACATTTGACCCATTGGTCTCAAGTAATACTAGAGACAGGTTGCTTTGGCTTATGTGGTTAGGTTGATTTCTTGCAATTCCCCTGCAGAGCACAAAAAGAATCGATAAAGTATTTGCAAGAGAAAAGCGAAGCATGCCAAAGCTAACCTGACACAGAAAAAATTGCAACTTTTATATTTACTGCAACATATATCAAACGCACTACCAGGTTCGTGGCCAAATATGAGAGACAGTGGAGGATTATTGAAAAGGAGAGTGCGTTTAACTGTTTTCTTGTAAGGAGTTACCGATGAAATGTTGTCTTAGTAATTAACGATCTGGGCGACAAGACTGTTTATGTTGATGCTTAAAACTAGCAGGCGTTATTAAAAAGAGGGAATTTCTTTAGGCAAAGACTTATATTCTGAAGAAGGCTTTTGCTCTAACAATTTTAAGGTTCTTCTACACCAACAAAAGATTATGTTGTTTATTTTCACTGTATCAAAAGTGGTAAGCATATATGTTTTTTTCAGATTTGCTTGACGGTCTTGCCCAGAGTCAAAGGTGTTTTTGTAATAAGTATCAAATCACTTTCTTCTATGTCTAATGCCCCGTGAAGTACACAATGAAAAATATTTATTGATCTCGATTTTGGAGAGCGGAAATTATTGCACAATGATGAAATGCAAAGGGGAATAAACCTTTTCTGTAACTCCTAAGTATCACTGTCATGAATTCTAGACTAATTTAATGTTGGTCAGTTCCGGTGAAAGAGGGCAGAGGGGGTCAACCTCTCCAATTCTTTATCTGGGCACTCGCAAAAACAACAACGAGAAAAGTAATTTGGCCATATATCAATATGCAGCTTAATGTCATGAACAAGGCTAAAAGAAACAAGTGAACCCATATGTGGACACGCACAGGCTCTGATTTCGCCCAAGCACTGACCACCTTAGCCTTTCTGACCTCTAGTTTGCAAGTGATCATTAATTTCTTTTGATGAATACACTTGCGACGTGTCTAAGTAGGTTGTTTGCTATATTTCATGAAGCATATTCTAAATGTAAGGCCACTAGATTTGAATACACTACAGGCAGATGTGTAACGAGGTGGGCAAGGGGTGCGCAATTCCCCGGGCGTCGAATCACTACGGGCGCTGAAAAGTCCCAACAATGTTACAAGTACTTTCTTCAACAGCTGATTTGCTTCCGAAAGACCTCAGGTTCGAACATGGGGGCGCCAAACTTATGCCTTGCCCCGGGCACCATCTAACCTCGTTACGCTCCCGACTACAGGGGTCGGCGTTGGAGCTCTTGCAGTGGTATTCGTGTGTCGCTTTGAAGCAGAGCTGTAAAAAAGCGAGCATAATGAAATTGAACCAAGGAAAATGAACAAACTCAGCATAATGAACTTAATATTTCACCAGTACAAACCTACGCTGAGATAAAAATACGACCTTTATATCTAACAGTAGACAGGATCCTTGTTTTCGTGCTACACCTTATGTTTTCCCACTGTGTTTTGCGTCCATGCAAATTCACGGCTTCAACTGTTTCATCCTGTTTGACTTACGCTTAGAACTCTTAACGCCATACCTTGGTTCGTGTACACAAGTCAGGACGGCTGCATGTAAAAACGTCTGCCGGATTATGTCATCTATGCACACAGTGCAAGTACACCGATATTCCGATTTACCTATATCAGTGTTTGAACATTAGTGCATGGTTTTGTGAATTTGATATTTTAACATTGACAGGTTTTATTTCATTTTTTTATTTAGGCACGAGTTTCTATCAGATCAACAACATTTTTCCACAGCATTTCAACTGTTTCATGGTTTTTGAGTCTTCGAAAATTGGTGCTACTTCATTTGCAGAATTTTAGCGTTTTTCTGAAAACAACATATTTTTTCAGCATGAAAAGGAAAGACTTATCAGCTTATCAAACCTAGAAAAGCTTTCAAACAATTATTCATGGTTTGATTTCGAAACGTTTCGAAGTATTCATTTAATCCATTTTCGAACGCGCACGAAGCGACGCTAATGCAATGCACCAAGCACTTTAAAACCAAACGACTCTGTGACGTAGAAAAAGTTAATGCGACGTAAAAAACTTGAAAGCAAACATTTAAGCTTGATGGTCAAGTCTGACGCGCTGAAAGCAAAAGTAGGACTGCCAGTAAAAAATTCTTGAAACAAAGTCAAGCCTAGAAGGGAGCGGTCTGGAGATGGCGCCACACGTAATCAAGTAGTCACCGGTAGATGGCGCCCATGCCAGTGACAGGCTGTGTAAAGATTACAGCACGTGAAGGATGTTGCTAATGTTGCAGACCCCTGGGACTAGAGCATGAACATTTACATGAGAAAAAAACTGCTATTTTGAAAGCTCGATTGTTTTCCGCTATTTTATCGTCGATTTCATTCTAAGAAGCTTTCTATTTGCACACACTGATATTGCCATCTTGACGACTAACAAATATTTTTTGCATCCTGCTTTATTGTTCTTATTTATGAATATGAGGCATAAAGCTGCACTTTTTCTTCAACAAACAAGCCGATAAACATTGCTAATAGACAACGCCAAGACGCCTCGCGAAAAATTACCACCGGTCAGAACTTTCTGTTTTGATCACTTCACAGTCAAAAATCTAATTGATACCAGACTAAAAGGTACGGCGATTCTAAGGAAGACGATCTGCAGAGAGTCCCTTGTTTGAATCGTGAGTTGTCAGAAGAGAACATAATTTGCGTAGCAAGTGTTTTTCAGTTCAGCAAACCTGCGATGCACTTAGGCAGCCGGTAAGTTTTTCGTCGCAGATCATTCGTCAAACGAAATGTCTTCATGCCACAAAGCTTTTGCTGCGGCTTGTACAAGTTCATCGCGTTCAAAGCAACATCTCGAAGTTCACGCTGCACAGATTGGCTTACTACACAATTGCATTACTTTTAGGAATAAAATTTTAATAAATTCCAACAAATTATTACATAATTGTGACCTTGCGCCACAATGTTACTCAGCCATTTTAAAAAATGCGTTATGGCATTGATGTTCATTTCGATTCAACAAATTTTTGTCAATAGCGTTGTACAAAACAGCAAGTCAAGCAAAATGGTGCAGCTCGCAAGTCAAGTTCGCGTGTGGTACTTTTCATGCAAGTCAAGAAAAATCGCGTGTATTTTTACAGTCCAAAAGAGCAGCGGTATTTTGTCGCCTAAATTGTTACCTAGATGTGTAAATGCATTTGTACCATGCTCGGAAAAACAAATTTGTTATGTAGCCGAGTTCAGCTCATGAAAAGTTTGATGGGACCATCTGGCATTCCGGTCGCATCTGCAGGTTGCGACTACTGCCACTTTCTGCAGTTGCAACATGTCGTTCGATTTCCAGCCTTACTGTTCCATCTTTGGTCAAAAGAGTTCGTTCGAATTTCATCTGCAGCTTTTTGGACAACAGCAACAAGCCAAGATTTCATTGGGCACCATCTGACTTCAGTGTCGGGGCTACTGTTTCAAAAGGAATAAGACAATCTTCAATGTAAGAATGTTCGATCAAGATTTTCCTCTGTTAGTAGGGCAACTTTGGTTGAACAGGCTCACAGAAACTTCCAAACAGTGTACCGTGACTGTTCAGTGTGATCATTTCTTCAACATGTCGTGCAAACCGTATTGCTAGGTTTACGAGATGAAAATTTCTATTTTTTGCAAATCTGCAGTAAAGGAACTGGCTTGCTGTGCTTTCATCAAAATATAAAAATTCAAACCGTCATTTCATCATCGGCGGAAGGGAGCTTTTCCTCGGAAATCAATCGCTGCATTCCCGTACTTGATGACAGTGCATTCTCGGTTTTCCAACATGACAGTCGCACAACTGAAGTGGATGAGTTGCTGTTCCATGGTAGCTTTAAGAAACATGCTCACAAAACTGTTTCTCAATTGTTTTTAGAACGTTGCAGCTTACAACGCTTGGTTTTGTCAATACTTCTGCTGTGCCACAGAAAATTGCTTGTGCGAGTATTTGCTTAAAAACTCCAAAATAAATATTTTCTTTGCGGTAAGCTTGCCAAGCATGAATTTATTCACGGAGCTGTCAGCTTGCTGAAAATAACATCTTTTGAGATAGAAAAAACATCTCGAAATCCACGCGGCATAAATTTCTTTACATAATTGCATTACTTTAGGAATAAACTTTCAACGAACCCTTTAAGTCCCGCGTCCGCCAAAATTTTGGTGCGATGATTGTGATCCTGCTTCACAAACTGACAAAGTACTAATATACCCGTAAATGTAGAAAGATTATATGAAGCTAGCACAGTAATCAGAGTTGAGTAAAATTACAACTGGCAGCAAGAGATATTCACTGATTGACATAAACCTATTGTGAGAACTACAGAATTTCAATGATTTGTCTCTTTGCGCCAGTGGTAATTAGGTTTGAGACATTCAACAGGAAGTGAGCAACATTTGATTCAAGCTGTAAACATCACAGTGACCTCGAATGAGTGAAACAATTCCTATACATATTGTGAAGTTTCGGAGAGATGTTTTTTATTATTGAGAACCGGCTGAATATCACCACTGAATCTTTCTATCCTGCAACGTTTGGTGAGTTTATCAGGATCATTCAGAATATAATTTGAAAGGTTAGCGTTAGTTTCAAAATGTACAACTCAGTGACAACCTGTAGTAACAACTTGCTGCTTTCTGCGCAGCCGTCACTGCCGATGCTCTGACAAGGATCGACAGATCGTGTCAAGCAGCGATAACGTTAGGCTGCTTTGACATCCCTTTATCGGACGACAGCTTGTGTGGGATAGATCAAGGAGCCAAAAGTTTCTCTGAGGGGTCGGTGAGTCAAATTTTGGTGCTTATTCAGTTGCCACTGCATGCTTAGTTCCGAGATCATTTGCTTGCTTTTAAAACAAACCCGTAAAAGCTTTTGTTTGGAAACAGTTTTTATATTCTGTTTTTTCTACTGCTGTGCGATTTGTACTGAAAAGGCTTATTTGGAGAGCACATCATATAACCATAAACAGTTTTAGAACCCACTCCCCGCCAGTTTTTCTGTACAAGCTCTCTTTTCAATGGGTATGACCACAAATACAAGTAAATGTAGTAACAACTGACGAATTCTCCTGCCGGTACCGCTACTGCTATGTGACTTATTATTAATATTTCTAGTGGTTTTACTATTGACAATCTAAACAAACACCTGTCCTGGTATATGCAAGATAATCTTTTTTCTACTTTCTGTCCAGTATTATTCTGTTGGTACGTGCACGGAATTATACATGAGAGGTTTGAAAGAGATCGGGCCAACAAAAATAGAATACTTGGAACATCACCTTGGCAATGATAAAGGAAAAATGTCGATGGTGAGGTTTGTGTGCGCATAGTGTAATGCTTCGTGTTTGCCGTATATTCTTACGAATGGGCTGCTTTGTTAGAACAGCCTACTCACTTTCGCCATGAATGTCACGTGTAAAACATTCGCTCCTGTGCAAATATGCGATCTACGTACCCAGTTTTAGGTTTAACTGTGGTATATTGGTTTTGTTTTATCAGTAGCCTGCATTGGTTGTTCGAGCAGTTATTTTACTGTAAAAACACCGTTTTTCATACATACAAAGCTTGTTAATTTCAGTCGCTGCTACAACCTGCTTAGTATAGTTCTCTCCTGTTAGTTGGTTGGCAAAGTAACGAAGTATTATGACTTGAATAATGGAACCAAAAGATAATCGCCAAGAGATATGCCTACCATAAAATAGCATCAATCCTAGCCACGAGAAAAACAAACTACTATTCGAATTTTTGAAGTCTTGGCGCTTTATCTTTTTCAAAATGACAGATAGTACTGCCAGGGGCGGCTCGTGTAGACGGGCTGCCGGGCTGCAGCCCTCCCTGAAAAATGTAAGGCAAAAGATTTTGCCAAACGGCCAAACTCGCCTTAAGTTTGAATATACTTACGAAAATTTCACAACACAATCATTTTTGGTACTTCCGACACCATTTTGGCTCAACGTTTCCTAGGAGTCCAACAAAACCAATGTTTCGCTGTTTTCCAACGACGCCACTTATGCGATGACGTTTTCAGCACACTTGCCGATGAATTTGGAGATTTCGGGGCTGTCATCGGCACAGCCCTAAAGGAAAGAAACCAAACAATTGGCTACAAAAAACATGGTGGTATATCCGCCTATCGCAAAGCGTTTTTTATATTTTGACGATGAATTTTTAAAGAAAAAACGGAGGAAATATGATCTTGACTGTTTTTTACAACCTGAATTTCTTGGATATTGAATTTTATAATTAAGTTTAACAATGCTTTTACTGGTACTTTGGCGATATTGGCGGCATTGGATTCAAATCTGGTCGCCAATCTCGGGCTGTGAAAATACAGCCCTTCCTTTATCTGCACCAGAGCAGCTTGCAACAGTTGGCTAAGCTGATGAGCTTTCTAGGGTTGGCGTTTGAAGATGTACGGCAGTAGTTGGTGGATCTCATTCTTGGACAACAAAATATATGACTGATTTAAAACATTGAAATATGAAAATTTTGAAGCATGAGAAATCTGGCAAGCCTATCAGCATTCAAGTAGACCTTTAATCTTTTGGTAAGGTGAACATTGCAGCTGTAACTGATGCAAGATACAAACTTTTACTGGAAAAGCATAACAATCCAGATAAAAAAAACGAGAAATCTTGTGTAAAATCATAAAGTGTTCGAATTTTTTTGGAAAATTTAAACTTCGTTTGAAACAACATGGTTAAAGTACCAGCTCAAAGAAAGTGGTTCCAGCCTAGGTCTGCTGCCATGACACGGTTTGAATAAAATGCTAAGCTTTGTCTTGTCAACAATAGCGCCTTAGTAGTGGTCGAGTGGAATGTTCCAAGTTCAGTATGCGAGTGGTGCTGGGTTCGACTTTCGCCTTTGCAGCTTTGATGGCAGTGGTTATGCGTCATACTTTTGATGGGACCGGTTTTATTCTTTTGTGTTAGTGTTTACGCTTTAGGGTTTGGTTTCATTAAACTAAAGTGAATGTTTTCTATGTATGAATAAGGAGAACTGAAAATTACGAGTTTGATAAGATTAGGACTGCTGGAGTGACTGGAAACGCCACCAATTATAAAAACAGCCAGGGCGACAATCCCATATGTTCAACCAGAGATGAAATCTCGCAGCCCTCCCGGCCAATTTCACCACGAGCCGCCACTGAGTACTGCCATTGCATAAACATCGCCTCCTCGGCCTTCAATAGTTACACCTTTTCACGCGTAAAGAGGTCTATCTGGCAATGGTTTCCAAACTGCTTCGAGCCGTTATCCAAATGAAGGTAGCGATTGTGTCTTATTACCTTCAATATTTCGCAGTGATCGCTAGTAATACAGAACAACATTGTGGTTTTGGTTCCGCGTTACCCCCCTAAGAGTCGCATATTACCCCGGGGTGTAATTTACCCCCACTTTGGGAACCACTGGTCTGTGGAATAGTGTTCTGTCCCCATGGTTAGCAAAGGTCCGGTGGGCAGTTTTGACCCGTAATCATGTCGCAAAATATTGTAGTGGCAATCTCTGTCGCCTACCATCAACTTTAACAAAATGATTTTCTGAAACGTTTATTCACGTTTTCGTCGAAATGCTCGAAAAGTGATATTCGCACAATTCATTTCACTTTGCTTTTGATGAAAATACTTTTCATTGTCAACTGATAGCAACAATGCTGAGGACCGTACGCTGGCGAAATGCTAAAGCAGATTTGACTTGGAACAAAGTTTATCATCTGCTTTGATTATAATACTTCAAAAGCGTGAAATCGCATTCTATTTTTACTAATTTTAACTACACTGATTTCGCCTCTTATAAGATTCACCATGCTGATAAGGCATTGATAAAACACTGCTTCTGAAAGCAGCTTGTGGTGATTCATGTTTCAGTTTCACCGTGTGCAGGGTTAAATAACTAGTCACACAAGCGAAAGTTAAGCAGTCCAAGAAATGTTGATGTTTTAAATAGTTAATTCCATTAGTTTGCAAGAAAACGTGGCATGCATTTTAGGATAAACAGTCGACCAGTGGCGTCTGTAGGATTTTACCCAATAGCGTCGATCTAGCAAATCAACCGGGGGCCGGTTTAATTTTTCGAAGTGAATAGCAAACACACAGGTTTTCGCTCACCGCAGTCATAGGCGTAGCCAGGGGGCAGAAGGGGCCATGGTCTCCAAAAATTTCTAATACATCGTGCCATTTTGTGCTTTGAGAGGCTGTGTCCCAAAAAATACTGTTGCTCGGTTAAAGTCAAAAGATTTGCCCCCCAAAAGTTTTTGGTCTGGCTACGCTACTGACCGCATTTACCGAAAAAATGTTCGCTACAGACTCGACTGCCCCATGGTTGTTTGCTGATGACTATAGAAATGGAAAAACATTAATAGCCCAATTTCCAAACATGAAAAGTTTGTTGTTCAAAAATTTGGGGATGCCTGGAACCTCCAGACCCCTATAAGCACAACGCTACTGGATCTGCCGGTAAAATGTTTGTTTAAAATTGAGATAAATGTATCTTTACTGACATTACACACGTGCATAAGATCATAAACCGATTGCTGCCAGGGCCTAATTTGCACGTTTTTCACTGATGATGGCGTCACACTTTATCTGAATCGGTGAATCAGCAATCTCAGATAAACGGGTAGGCAAAAAGTCAACTTTGTGCTTGGGCAGTTGCACAAGCACTATTAGGAAAGCTGGAAAGTTTCGTGACAACAAAATACTGAAACAAAGAACACTTTGTTAAAAATTTTTGTTTGGAAGCACACGTTTCTGCAAAGTTTTGCTAATCTGCTGCGTAGAGGTTTCTTTGGGAACAGACGATTTGCCGGTGGGGTAAGAAAATCGTCATCTGACTTGGCTATGCGTGACCGCGCGTATGCCGTAAATGAACCGCAATCAATATTAGAATAACTGCCTGCTTTCATGATACGGCAATTGTACAGCGTAAAAGCAACGATTAGCCACAAATATTTCAAGTTTCACATAATGGCAGAATTTACCTGAAATTCAGAAAACGAGTTGCAGCGTTACTTTGCAGCAAGGGTACTGGAAAGATGGGTCGTTCGTACCAGGTTACATTCCATTCGTACAAGCCGCAGTTGTTTTTCCAGAGAAGCCACTGAAAGTCGGACTTGTATACGTAAGTGTATGGATTTTATTTCTCTCGATGTTGAAACTCCACGAAATAATATCGTTAAGAAAGTGCTGTCTTCGTTTTGAAGAAATTTAAGACCTAAAGCTGGGAAAAAGCTAGTCGCAATTCATGCTTTTCTTTTGATAGATTGAAAACTTTTGAACTCAGCCCATCCCTATTGACTTTTTTTCATTAAAAGCATATATAAGTGATGTTTAGATGACTGCTGTGTTTCAGATGTAAGCAGGCAGTAATCTACAACTGTTTTGTACACCTGTAACGCATGACCGACCACTTGGCAAGGTTCAAGCTGTCTTCGATATGGACTACTGCTCAAATAAAACGAAAGCAATGATCATTGTTAAATGAATGTTTGGTGGTGATGTTTGAAGCAGTATCGCCTCAGATAAACAACATCCTTTGGTTTAGTTTATTTTCCCGCTTGGAGTCTATTTGTAGATAATAAGACAACCACTTCAATCAGGTCATAGTTCGCCTGTGTTGTACGACTACATCTGGCGACAGGCCTTTTAACGAACGGTCCAGCGTTGCTCAGTCACTGAGTTGACATGCTGTCAAACTGTCTTGTTAAACTGGCAATTCGCTCCATCATGTCATCATATCTTATCAATCAACTTGGTTGCCGGAGAATGATTTCTAAACGCCTTTCCATATTTTAGCAGCAGACCATGTTTATTGAACCAGAACTTTTTTTAAACACTGAAGTTGTGTCCTTTGGTTCTTCATAAAATCAGGTCGGCAAACGTTTTTCCTGACAGGAATTTCCTTGGGTAAAGTGGCATGTCAACGAAGTGACGTTGGAAACCAGCTATGAGGGTTTTCTTTTCGACCTCATAGAAACATTGGCCAGAAGGTTAAACTTTAAATATGAACTATACTGGAACGAAAAGACCGGCCTTAATCGTCGCAGTGACGCAGAAGCTGATGAAGAAGTTGACAGAATGCTGCAAGACAAGGAGGTAAGATTTCAATTATTTCAGGCATATAGTCGGAAGATTTCAGTGAGGTATTCTTTCCTAATTGTGAAAAATGTTGTTTCAGTTACGAAGCTGAATGCCAGTGGTGAGAAAAGCAACGGTCCCTGGCCAATTTTTGTTATTGCCGAGTATTTTTTATTTAAAAAATGTGTGCCCTGTTTGGCCCTTATTAGCCACATCTGCCCAGTGTCCAAGAATAAAGATAAATATTACATCATGATATGCTAAAATTTCCACGTAGGCAATGAAAAAGCTTTTCACTATTCCCAATAATTTTTTTGACTGCACACCTGTGTGGAATTTACAAAAGCAAGCAAAAATGGTTGAAAAGCATGGTACCGTTGTACGAGTTTGACATTTTCCTTATTTTTATGGAAAAAAATTTATTGACCACTTTGCTTATCTTGCGCTTCCCCGAATGTGCAAATATATCCCATAAGCGTTGACCCTAAGCGAGCAGAAGCAAACAGTTTGCACTGAATGAGCCTTGCTACCATATCCTTTCTGTCAGCTGTTATGTAAACTGCACTGATGGCGAGCAGTTAATATCGAGAGAGGTTACTGCTTTTTCCCATGCACGTTCTCAAATGATGAATAAATGAAATAGTCAACGTGGCGTCGGTCTTTTAGAGGATTGCCACGTACTATTTATCAATAAATTTGCTTGGAACTATTTTTATAAATGATCTTGCCTTGCTCTTTCACTATTTTCCTGTAGGTTGAATTTGTCCTCTGCCCACGATCAATGCTGGGAGGCAAGCTAGGTGTAGACGAATTATCTATTGCCTTTCAACAAGTCTCTTACTACATGGTCACTCTGGCCTCAGGCAATGATCAGCCTGTAAACATCTGGCAAGTAAGTCACTGTTATTTGATGTCACGCCACTGTTTTATGATGGACTATTAGATTTGTTGCTGGTTTTGCTGCCTTCTGTGTCCAGTTGTTGATTTCTATGCCTTAATTTACAACAAAAACTTGTTACTGGATAAATGCATTGCTTTGCTCTGTTATTGAAACTCTCACGTGGGTTTCTTTTTTGCTTAGTTTCTTGCTCCTTTCACCTTTGATTCGTGGATCGCTCTCTGCTCTTCACTTGTGGCAGTTAGCATCATGCTTGCGCTTGTCAATTATTTCAATCCATTTGAGTGGAGGAAAATGGCACTTGATGACACCAACGACGACGTTGACGTCGCTGAGTTCGATCGTCTCGGTGAGTAGCGCGCTGGCGATGTCCACCAAGTAAAAGAGTGTATTTTACTTTTGAGGGCAAACCGTCTACAACCAGTTCGATCAATTGACACGCGATTGATCGGCACGACGTTTGTATGACATGACAATTAAGTGACAAGAACGTTCTATGATGTCACAGTTTAACGTCCTGACAATTCTGTGACGTTGCGATTCCTCGACACAACGTTTCGGGACGGGGTATGACTTGATATTCCCTTTTGTTAAATTGACAAGTGACAGAGTATTTTGTCATTGACAAGCAGTGGTGCTTTGTCACTGCTCGGCAGTGGCGGTAAAAAAGAAGTGCAGATGCGTCTTTGAACAAATACATCTTTTCGCAAACTAAATTTTCTCAAAAAAAGTATGGAACACTGCTTCCCAAAACATTTCCGAGCACGGAAAGTGGAGCTCAGTGTTCTCCTGACACTATACCGTTATCGATAAAGCCCTTTTGACCGATGGGCATGCAGCTGAGCTGCCTCGTCGGATGTCGATGTTTAATTTGTCGGGTCATCTAATGGTCGCGTTGCTGAATTCTTCACCGAAGAATTGTCGTGCTGAACCGAAAATTGAACTTTGCCTGGTTAATTTCATAAAATTTAAAGCATAACAGTTAAACCACACCGGCGCACGGCTTTGTTTGTGGTGCTGTACCTAAACATCCATCTAAAACGCTTATTAGAAAAGAGCCATTTCGCAGCACTGAACCAGCTACTGTTGATGTTATTTTAAACATATTTATCCTGCACCAAGCAGACGTCCTCGACTGGAATGTTTTCACGTAATTTCATATAACCTCTTTCTTTGGATAAGCCAGTCACTTCGAGAGTATATCGAGAATGGGACGTTGCTACGCACCAGTACGCAGATTCTGTTCACTGTAGTGCTTGTGAGACGAGTTACTCCTTGAATCCCAGTGAAAACCGTACAGTTTCTGCGGTGGAAACTCCCTGAATGCGAAATTTTGTTGCTTGCTTACTGTGTCACAAGCAAACCTTCCAACTGAGACAATACAAAGCCGAAGTAGGTTTTTCGTCGTTGGCGCTTGAAACCCAGAATCCCGGCAGCATGTTTTGAAAGTTACACCATGTTGCAAGTTTTGGAGATTAGATTTATGACATTTTTAATTTGCAAAGCATGTGCAGAACGACTCATAACCTTTCGTGTGTGTTGCTCAGGTTTTGGCAACAGCATGTGGATGGCGTACGGCGGGCTTGTGCATCAAGGGGTGGACATTGAGGCGCGCTCGTACGCTGGAAGAATGATCACTGGCACATGGTGGTATTTTACCATGCTTGTTATAGCGGCGTACACGGCAAATTTGACCGCTTTTTTGACCCAGGAATTCTCAGAAGAAGTGGCCAATTTAGAAGAACTGCTACAACAGGTTCAACCTTCGTTGCAACTTAGCATGTAACAATTCATTTTTAAGTGAAGTTTGACTATTTTCAGAATATTTACCCTTGCAAGTTCATCATTTTCATTACAACTTGTTCGTTTCAACTATTTTGTGTGTGATATACTCGGGCTATATGCAATGATGGACCTTGGACATTCATTTGAAAGGTTGGGAGATCGATCCACAGCCACTAAACGAGTTGCTTTCCTGAGACGTGTGTCTTAACCCAGACTGCTCCGACAAGAAGTGCTTTTTAGAGTATGGTTTGCCGGTTGCCATTGCAACTGACTGAACTTTTTACACGTTTTGCCAACAATGAAGAGATTCCACAGCTGCTTCACTTCCTAAATTAAAGATAATTTCGACAGCAACGATCTTTGTTCAATGAAAAACTTGATAGATATGTTTGTGAAAACGCGGGTGTAGGATTTCCGCTACCAGCGAAAGTAAGGATGAATGGCAGAGTACAACCTAAAGAAGCATAGAAATTTAGCCAATACATGTGTGTGTAGAATATGTATGTAGAAAAATGTACATGAATAAAGTTGTAGAGAAAACGTATCTGAGGTACGTTCGCGTGAGTGGGTGCCTCCTCTTGCATTATAACGATAGGACCGTCCCACGACCAACAAGACAACCTTTTTGTTCTGCACTTCAGAGCCATTTCGATTATGGCACAACAAATGACGCTCACATCCGCGAGTATTTCTTGCCATATGCCGAGTCGCCACCATTCAGCACCATCAAGGACGGCTTGCAAGCAAAGCCACAGAACGTTTTCAACACCACCGAGGAAGCCTTGGAACGCATATCGCAAGGAAGCTTTTACTTCTTGGCGCCGTTCAGAGCTGTTGTCAAAGCGGAAACAAAGAACTGTCTCTACTCCCGAGTTGGAGAAGGTAAGCACACCAATCACATCAAAGGTTTGCAAGGCATCGAGCATTATTTATATCATCGCTTGCTTCTAAATTATCCGGGAATCGTTGAAAATATGAAGCACAAAGTTTAAATTGAAGGTTGTTCTTATTTATGCAGCAGTTAATTTACTGCCAAATGTAATTTTGAAGCAACACCATCATGCGCTCATCTTAAAGAAAAGCTGTTGTTTTGGGAAAGCATCTACTGCTTCATATTTACACGCAGCACCATTGCCTATGGAAACAACTCCTCTTTCTGCAGTACTCACTATGCCTACTATTCCGAACAGGCCCGCGGATGGGGAGACCTGGCAATATCCCCCACGAAGTTTTCAAAAACATGTTTAGTTGTTAGGTACAAAAACAAGTTACCAATAATTTTGTCACCCCCGAAAATAGTACAACAACAAGTTGCAATCATTTTGCCCCTCACCGAAAATTCCAGGTATATTCCGAGTATAAACCCTGATTCCGAGTACATGTTCCGTGTTATTAGCAGACATTATTAGTTCTTGGTTCAGAGTTTATTTTGTGTCTTTTAGGTTTCTGGGAGTACCAGTACTCTCTTCCATTCCAGCTAAACTCCCGATACACTGCGGTCTTCAGCGACGCCATTGCGTCCCTACGGGACGACGGGACACTGCAAGAGCTGGAGTCGAAATGGTTTAATTTCAGGTAGGGGGTGCTTATTTTGCATTACGTTTTTACAATTACATGGCTGAAGAAAAAATCTACAAGCACATACTCTGAAAAACACTACGGTTCAAGGTTGTGACAAAGCTGGGGTAAGTGTTCCCCAAAATTTGTGATACGCGTTCTTACCTCGCTTTCAAAGCTTTTTTCTTGTGCGACTTTTAAAATTGGTAGTGACCTCCAGTTGCATTCTGTATCTCTTTTCTCGGTCTTCGCTGCTGTCTCACAGTTTGCCCACAAAATATTAGGCCGAACATTTCGAGGACATTTGCAATTTTTCGATCCGTTTCAAATCCCTGCCCCGTTCGACACGAATGATATTTCTCGCGGTTCTTTGCAGAACGGAATGTACCGAAGCTTCATTCGACATAGAATCGAATCGATTGGGGATTGGTAACCTAGGAGGAATGTTCATCACGCTTGTGCTAGGCTCGGTTTTGGCTTTGCTGGTTCACTTTTTTGAGGTAACGGAAGTAAATGCTTTAGTTTGAAACTTGAAAATTTTTGAAAATTATACGTGTTTACTCTCAAGTTGTTTCAACTCAAACCTCTAATGATCACAGTTTTTCTGTACCTTCAACCTTTGGATTTTGTACTTTGGACCTATAGTCTTTCTTTAATGCAATTGCTGTCGATAGTTAATGAAATGATTTGCAGACGTGACAAACATTTATTTACTCTTAGGAAACTATGGTCTACATCTATCTCTACGAAATGAATTAAAAACATGTTAAAAGTTCTTGATTCATTCCCTGAATTTCCTAAACTGTAGGTTAAAAGTTTAAAGCATTGATTGCGTGTTTTTTTGCACATGATGGCAAGTACTTGAGCTGTGCGCTTTTTTCTGGATCGTGTTTTGTAACTTTTTTTACAGAATTGCTTCATACTTATCGCACTATAGCCAGGGGTGTAGTGGACGGAACGGGTGGGAACGGCGTTCCCACACTTTTCTTAGTGTGCGGAACGCGTTTCCACACCTTTTTCATGGTGACCTGACTTGAAGATGT
>Ga0210059_1002005_pt1 | contig 31485 bp, 14 predicted proteins | sample Ectturendosymbi2_FD_188042 | JGI IMG/M metagenome (GOLD analysis project Ga0210059, IMG submission 188042) | Ecteinascidia turbinata endosymbiont from Florida, USA - Sample 2 (SPAdes) (version 2) | ecosystem: Host-associated > Tunicates > Ascidians > Unclassified | place: Key West, Florida... | reverse complement strand
CCATGAGAACTCTCATTCATTGTTGCGTAGCCAACGTCACGGAGCAACGATAGTGCCAGCCAGAATGAGCAAATGGAAATTTCAGTGATACAAGCTCCGAACGGTTGCATTCACAAAGTGTAGGTTGCGTGATCAGCCCATGGACGCTGCTGATCTGGAATGGCCCCTGAGTGTAGGTATGCAAGTTAGTGCGTTGCCGCCTTGCTGAATAGCCATGATCATCTCTTGTTGAAGCGTCAAGCTGCTTAAATTGCCAAGTGTGACGCTTACGCATGTTTGTGGCACAAACAATCACAATTGGTGAGCAAAAGGTCTGACCGGAGTCGGAGTTGGAGTCGTTAGAATTTCTGCGGCTCCAACTTCTCTGGTTTAAAATCCTTCCGACTCCTCGGCTCCGACTCCACAGCCCTGGCCCTGAATGTCAAACCACTTCTAAATGAGAGAACACAACTGCAGTACGCCAGTTCAGCCACGTATCCAGAATGCCCAACGAAAGACTGGTGAGGCAAGTCCTGCTGCCTAAACCCACGGGAAAGCCGCCGAGATTTCGTCCAAGGCCTAGGTGGATCAACTGCATCTCCGACCTTGCTTGATCCCGTCTTGGTGTGGAGCCAGCAGAACTATCTGAGATTGCTGTTGACCGTGAGGTATTTCACGTTCTCCTAAGGATGTTGCCGGGGCAACTCCATCCCTAGAAGAAAAAACTGGCATGGAAATGAATAACACTTACGTAAGTTTATTTACCAGTGTTTAAAAATGCTGAGCTAGCGAGTGAACAAGTTCCTTAGGCAGCTAGAATTGATTAAAACACGAACGTAGAGTCAGCTAGAAATGATTTGCCTATAATTCATGATACCTTTCGCAGGAAATAAGTTGCAAAATTAAGTTCAGGTACCGCTGTTGTTGCGTCAGCGACATAATGCGGCTCGCGGGTTACCTTGTAAGTCCTCATGTGGCCCACGGAGCAATTTGAGTTTGAGACCCCTGTTCTACAGTGTCACTCTCTTCCTATCCATTTCTATGATTTCCCTGCATTCTTCTGCAATAGCCTGGAGTAGTTCAGACAACACCACCTGCACTGGTTTCACAGTTAATTGCCAAAAAAATCCCCAGACAGATCACATTCAAGACGGAGTACGATGAGTATGACTAAACAAAAGAACGGGGAAAACAAAGAAACAATGAGTATTGTTATTAAGTTACTAATAATAATTTGCCCTCACTTTGGACTTAAAGGAACGTCGTTGAACTGTCCTGACAAGATTCACTACCAGAGTCATTATAATTTGAGAAGTTCTGCGTTCGTTCTTTTTGAATTAGCCTACTCCTATGCATTTATTTTCAAAATACCGGCTTCAGGCACTGCTTTTCAAAATACCGGCTTCTTACCGGCCTCTGCTAAATTAGCTGTGAAATACCGACCAGCCCGGCGAAATACCGGCCATCTGGCAACCTTGCTCAGGAAAGGTTGCCGCCCCCTGGTTTATACACTGAAACATTTTCAAACCAAACGTTCTGGGAGCTTTATGAAATTGTAAAGAAAACAACATGAAATATTAACACATTGTCGAAAAACCGTTATTTTCACTAATTTCATTCGAGAATCCAGTGCCATTGAATTTGCACTTACGAATGCAGCTTAGTTAGATCCGCCACTGCTGAAAAAATGGCCGGTATTTATGCAAAACGCATCTGGCAACCCTATTTCAACAGCACAACACTAGTTGCGCCTGTGAGTTTGAGGTATGGCCGCCTTTCACACATGATTAGTTTTAGTGAAACCAACCTCAGCGACCTCCTCTTGGCGCTCTCAATAAAGAGAGAACATTTGTCTCAGATCCAAGCCAAATTTACATCTAGAGACACGTTGTTCGGTTCTGGACGGGAACATGAGCAGCGACTGGAATTGGTGTTTCCTGTAAGTGCAGGCAGCAGCACGTGGGGCGAATTTAGTTCAGTAACAGCTTGTGTTGGGAGAATGTGAGATGTTTGTGTGTGATATTCCTTAGCACAAACGCAACGTTGATTGTTCGTTTGGGTGATTCGTGAGGGGAGAAAAATAAAAATACAGCAGCAGGGATTTCCATCTGAAAGAAACAAGTAAGAAGGAAATTGAACCAACTAGAAAGAAAACCGTCTAACATTCATTGTAACAAATGAGCTTAAAAATGGAGGTATGTTTATGAGCGTCATTTTTCACTCAGCAACCCATCGAGAAGTTACAATTTCTAAAGAATTGCCAATTCAATCTCTACAATGTCAAGATATTTTGACTATGACGAGTGAGACTTCAAGCTGGAGATCAGTAAATCGTTCTTCATTTTGTGTTGAGTTTCGATGGAGACAAATCCGAAGTCAGCAATCTGTCAGCATATTGGCGTGTGTGCAAGCTTGGTCTGATTTTAGTTGTTCCCATTTGAGTAACCAGTATTACTGCCCGTCACATGCGTTGTTTCAACGCACAGTTATTCCAGGCTGCATGTGGGTTGTAAATATAATTTATGTTGCTAAGGGAAAATGTTCAGTTCGTTGTGTAAAGAAGTAGAGAAGAATCTGACCCAATCAAATGCGTATTCGCATTCTTTATGTTAGAAGTGGACTGCTGCAATCAGGGCCTCTTCATAAAAATTTTATCAGGAGGTACGAAGACTGATGCTGGGCCGCCTATCTTCTGGGGCCTTATGTCGAAACTTGTGTAGTTTGTTTGTATAATAATCAGAGTATAGATAATACCACTTCCACGCTGAAGCTCAGAAATACAGTAGAAAAATTGTCATTATGGGGACTGTTTCACACTAATAATTTTGGGCTTGGTTATAGAAACTTATCTTCATGCGTACAGCGTCAAGCGTACTTTCATCATCCCGGTGTCAAGCGAAATTTCTGACTTGCGAAATTTCTGACTTCACGCCATGTGCGCAAGCACAAAGTAATATTCTGTATATCAAATCCGCTGAGAAAAGTGATGATTAGGGTTTAGGGATTCGTGTTTAGATGTGTCGGGTTAAGGTTTGGGTTAGGGTGAGAAAAAAATTGAGGTCAAAGACTAAGTCCAAAAATTTTCACTGGTTAAAAGTTATTCCCGCACTAGAGCTTGTTATAGGTACCTGACGTCCAACCAAAATGTTTTGATTTACGCAACACACATAAAAAGTCATTGCCAAACTTTATTTTTTTTATTCTGAGAAGTAAAATAACTGAGAAACAATATCAGGTCAGAAATTTCGCAGAGGTAAGAAATTTCGCTTGACACCGGGTCCCGTACGATGTACCCCTTGTACACCACTCTGGTAGGTGCTGACTGGCATTGTTGATTTGACGGACATTCGCTACTTGCTTGATGTTGGCGCCAAAAGATCAAGGCGGATCCAGCCAGCAAGGTTAGAGGGGGCGATTCGTGGTGCACAGCAAGAAATATCTGTTTCAACAAAAGTTTCAAAAGAAATGTACCATTTCAACAGGAATTCCCACTTTGTGATTATGATCTAAAAAACGATCCAAATTGGACATCCGGAGTCGGTGTTGGACAAAACAATCCGACTCCCATTCCCAGTGTTGTTAGGAATCCGACTCCATCCAAATACCTCCATCTCCTTACGCCTGCGACTCCGCAACCCTGGTACTGTGGGCTGATTACGGTTTTATCTATATATTTACCCCAGCAAATACGTATGGCGATTCAAGTGAGTGGTTTTTGCTTAAAACAATCTTATCCCTGTATCGAAATTCTGAAACTAATGTTGTAAGTGTGATGTAAGGCAACTTTATTTTGTAATGAAAACACATGTTTTTACATAACAAAAAAGTGAAGCGATCTTGCCAATCTAGATTTTGTGGAGGTAGTTCCCGTTCAAAACGTAGATTTAATACTCTTTCCGGTAATGTGCACAGAAAAAAATGTTTCAGCAAACCAAACTTGTGTCCGGTAACGGTGTTGATTTTCAAGCAGTAACGTTATGTTACTGCTTGAAAATTGTCAACGACAGTGAATTCTGTGCTTCGAACAGTTTTGCAATGCGATTGCATATTTTCAGTTGCAAATTTTGATTGCTTGCATTTTGTCTCGAAAAACATTGGAATACATTTTTCCATTTCAAAAGTCGATGAATTTTCTATCCAACGTTAAGAAACGTAAAATATGTCAATCAAGAACAAATTAAAAAATGGGAAATAAAATGAACACACTTTTTCGCAAACCAATTTGTACCAGGGCTTGATTTGAATCTTGATTTAAGTCAAGCAATAAAATGAAAAAAAACAAGCGAAAATCATGTGCAGTTTGAAAGCTTTGTATGATTTATATGACACATTCAATTAGCATTCTGATAGATTTTCACTTATTACAGTAGAAGACAGAGTTGATGACACAAGTTAAAAGTAATTAAAGTTTTGTCAATCATGACTTCTGTGATGTCACAGATTTTGTCACAAAACTGCAATAGTGGCATGTGGACTGAACTCACTAACCTTTGCAGATTCAGAAGTCAGAACTGTTGAAAAGTCACGAGTTTGGAAGTTTAGACTGCCACAAAGTTAAAGTTACATCTACTCTGAAATCCATCAAACATATAGGCTGTTGACTGTAGACACAGTGTAGTTACAGAAGATATTTTTATTCATAATGACAGATGTTTTTTACCGTTTTATGCAGGTAGGTGATACTTTTGCAGAAGCTGAACTAGTGAAAAGTGCATTACATTAATTAATTTCAGCCAGGATCGTAACGAGGATGGAGCAAAGGGGGCACAATTCCTGCGGCGTCGAATCACTGGGAGGGGCCTGAAAAGTCCCAACAGTGTCACAAGTACTCTGTTCAATGCAGTAGGTTTGCTTCCGAAAGACCTGAGGTTCGAACACAGGGGCGCCAAACTTCCTTTCTTGCCCCGGGCACCATCTAACCTCGTTACGCCCTTGATTTCAGCAACAACAGACTTCGCACCAAAATGCTGGCTTAGCAGCTGCTGCCACTGGTTTCTTCCCGCAGCGTAGTTTTCGAGAGTGAAGCGCAAAGTATTTGATCGAACGCGCCTCGTGCCTATGGCGCGGTACGACTTTTAAAACACGAGGCTCGACGCGCTTGACAGGGTGAGAGCTACTATTACTGTTTGCACTAGCATTGGTTGGAGACGTCCCGAGTTTTCGTTTGATATGTTCACATCTGTTTGAAATGTCTTTGAGTTTGTCTCTGCATTAAGATAAAGTCAGCGAAAATAAAGAAGCTTGATTACGTAAAACTCAGTCTCACTGTATCAAGAGATCTTAACTGCCAGATTGCAGAGGTTATCAATCTCGTGGCTACACTGGCAAGCTTGCATTTAAGTGCAAGCTTCTTGGCATGCCATTAGTGTAAGTGAACTTGCTAAACTGATGGTTTGAGTATTGTTATTTCAATAAATATTTCGTTTTGTATATAGGGTACTGGTGATTCTATTTGACTAAGGACTGAAGATGTGTTAAATATACGAAACTAGTTTCCCTGTGAAATAAATTGCGTTGTGATAACTTGCGCACGTCACTACTGTTGCTTACGACTATGGGATACTGGTGTTGTGAACTGATTTGTATTAAGGAATATCCTGTGCATATCCCAGTTTTCCGCATAAAGTTACACTCAATTATGTTTTTTAGTCAGTGCATTCGCATTTTACCTGGAGTGGACCAGTTTAGGAATTGGCACCCTACTTCGCAGTAGTGTTGCACAAGTGTTACGTGTTAGCTAACATTAGTGTTAGCAATGTGTCTGTAACCCAGTGGTTCCGCCGGCTCCAGTGTCGTGTGAAACGTTTTGATTTTTCTGTTTTCATCGACCTGGGTTCTGCAGAGTGTATGTGTTTTTACTATGCACTTCGTGTCTGGTCACAAACAATAAAATTGAATTGAATTTAGGGATATTGCTTATATGGACGAAGCAAGTTAAAATGAAAGTTCAGCTGTTTGTAGTTTTTGAAGTTAGCAAAGCACAAAGTTACATTAAAACAATTTTTTAATTAAACCATGCAAGGATTGGGTGACCACCCTCTCAGCCTTGATAAAAAATCTGATTTAAATTTAAAAAATCCGATTTTCAAATTTTTTAAATAAAAATCATGATTTTTATCAACCCTATTTTGAACACAGAGTTTGGTCCTCTTCTAAATGTGGGTACGTGCTCTCAGGAACAAACTATGAATTTGTTGGAAAGAGTTTTAATATTGGAGAAATACTTTTGAAACAACTTTATGAAAATGAGTTGATGTGACATGTTATTCTATGGTTGCAGATGATCACTAAGTGTGCTTCTCAATTTGCAGTAATTGGACTTTATTTTTGTCAAGCTTGTAAATTTATTTTGAACCTTGCAAGTAGAATGGTGTTTTCCTTACGAAAAAGCCTCTGGTGAATGAAAGCTTCAACTGTAAAATTGGTAAGATTTGAAAATTATTGTTTTTCAACCGTATTACACATAATCAGGAGCGTTGTAGGCTTGGGAGCATCGGTGAGAAGTTGGGACCGGTTTTTATTTCTACAAATGTTTAGAAAAATTATGTTACTGATGGACTTTTTATTTCCTAAACATCGTATTCTCCTAGTACAAGATCATCTCTATACCAGACCCGACGAAGTGGTGCAGTTGTATAAGCTCCTCTCAAGCTATACTTGTCGGGGTCATACGGAAGACTTCATAAATGGAACTTGCAGGCTTTTCGGCCTCATCTCCAGCGTTAATGGCTTGTGCGTATGGAATTGTTCCCTAACTTATCTAATTGTGGCGTAACTAACAACATAACCATAGCAATGTGCGTTTTAATTTTTCTTGCTGGTGGTCCTCCCATTCCATCATCAACCCTAATGAAGCAAAACGAGTCTGGTGTTTCAGTCACCTTTGATTCTTTCCTGCCTGTTCTCTGTCTTCAGCAGCATTTTTCCGCGGGAAGAGGAAGCAGAACTTGTTTGCTAAACTGTTGTTTGGACATTCTGTTCTCCATCTGCAAACAATGTTCAATTTCCCAAAAGAGGAGTAGTATGATGTCCATGCGTGCCACCCTAAAAATTTTTGTTTCTGGCATTTTTTGAAAAAAAATAAAAAAAACTTTATCTTAATTTCGTTTTGAAAAAACTTTCGTTTCGAAAAAACTTTCGTTTCGCAAATGTTTTCTAAATAAAAACATTTTCGTTTAAAAAAAAGTTTGTTTTCGTTTCGGAAACACTTTCACTTTTGTTTGCAAATTAAAATATTTTGCTTCGAAACAAAAGCAATTTACTTTCGTTTCGAAAACACTTTCATTGCGCAAATGTTTTCTCAATAAAAAGAATTTCGTTGAAAAAATTATTTTCGTTTCGGAAACGTCACTTTTGTTTCGGAAACACTTCGTGAAGCAAATCGAAAAAAATCAGTAGATGATGAAATGGATGCCGATTTGTGGATTTGACCTAAGGTAACCGCGCGCAATGAAAACGCTGGAAACACTGCTCTTTTATTCGTCAAGGTTGTAACTACGGACCCGCCAAGCATGACGCGGCTCGGATATAACGCTGCTTGTCAGTCAGACGGCAGCGACCTCGTAACCTAACAGGTAGGTTTAAGGGCTCGTATGGCAATGCTTTTCGGTTCGGCTCTCAGCTTTACGACTTTCGTTTTGGTAGTAGTTGTTGCACAGGTATCCACACTTGTTTATTCATATTTTCCGTTTTGCTTTACGTTTAGAGGTTATGTTTAGAGCAGGGGTCACCACCATGGTGCCAGCGGGCACCAGGTAACCCGCGCGGACCACGTGGGTCGCCCGCGGGCCTGTTCTAAAAATGAAAGCATCAATGTAAGTGCCTCCACACGGATGAATATCATTATTTCAGTAACATAATTAAAGATAAATTGAACATATTTTTTATTTCAGAAGTGTGCATCAAACTGGTAGCCCTTCGCGTTAATCGGTATCCAAGAAGTAGCCCTCAGTTTCAAAAAGATTGGTGACTCCTGGCTTAGAGATTATGTTTAGGGATTAGGTTTAAGGTTTAAAACTTTGTGTATAACGGAGTCAGTCGAGTACAGCACAAACTTCCCTCCGACCCTACCTTGTCGCAGAAACAAGCAGTAATTCCAGCATTTTCATCGCGCGAGGTTACCTTCGGTCAAACGCGCAAAGGTAACCTCGCGCGATGAAAACGCTGGAAACACTGCTCGTTTCTTCGTCAAGGTAGTAACTTCGGATCCGTCTGGCATGATGCGGCTCGGATAAAACGCTGAGTTTATCAGTCAGACGGCAGCGACCTCGTAGCCTAACAGGTAGGCTTAAGGGCTCGTATGCCAATGCTTTTCGGTTCGGCTCTCAGCTTTACTTTCATTTCGGTAGTAGTTGTTGCACAAGTACCGCACTTTTCATATTTTCCGTTTTGCTTTACATTTGGGCTTTAGGTTTAGAGGTTAGGTTAAAAATTTTGAGTTATAATGGAATCAGTCGAGTACAGCACAAACTTCCGTCCGACCCTACCTTTTCGCAGAAACGAGCAGTGTTTCCACCGTTTTCATCGCGCGAGGTTAGCTTACGTCAAATGCGCAAAATCGGCATCCATTTTATCATATCCTGTGTGGCTGGCGTGGTTTGGGAGGTTGCGCTGGGTGAATGAAGGTTTCGGGTTAGATGTTTGCGGGTACGGGTTGCGGGGCGAGAGCAGGTAAAATTTCTCAAACTCCTGCGAGGTGGGTTTAAATTTTGTGGGACGAGAGCGGACATCATTTTTTCAACTCGCACAAGACTCTGCAAAGCGTCAGACATTTTGCGTGACAGAATATATTATTGCTAGACTCATCAAATATCACAACTGACCTTGCCATCAAGCAACGACTCCTTGTGAACTACGACTGGATGCGTAAGTCCTACACCAGTGGACAATCTTCCAATCTTTCCAGGCATCGAAATTGCTGAGCTTCGTCGCAAAGGAGCCACACTGTCTCTAGCACGACGTGCTATGGAGTCTGGAATCTACTCCACATAGCGCTCGCCTGTCAACGAGTGGAATGCACGGCGTCTGAAATCGAGACATCCATTTGCATGCGGCACACAACAACCAGTTTCCAACAAAACACATCACCCTAAGGTACCAAGAAGCCATTCCATTGCCATAGTTTGCTTTTCAGTAGAAAGCTCGGTTCAGACTTGTATATGAGCCTCAGTTTGAACCCAAACCCGGCCCAAGCGCGACATTTATTTTTGAAGCCAGACGTGCGCGGTGTTGGTGTTGTAGCAAAGTAATCATGACTAAATACTTTACAATCAACTTTTATTGAAAATTCAATCAAATGGACATGATGATCTATGCTGTTAAAGTTAAACTTTATACAAGATCACTTACTGAAAAGCTTCCTTCAGGCTGACTAGGGTAAGAGGCTGTTATGGTAAAATCTCGAGTGAATGTCGCTCTGCGCTTAAGAGGCAGTAGCGAGTTTTGTTTATACTTCTGGGAAAAAATACTCGTTTATAGTGTGAACCTAGTTTACTTCAGAAGCTGTGTTGTCCAAACACACTGATTTTCGAAATAAAACACCTGTCATTTCAGGAGTGATGTAGGCGGGACCCTAATCGCGAGGCCGAGACCTAATCAAAGCTTCGACACCGAGACTTCGTCAAAATCCGAGACCGATACTTGAAAGTCGAGACCGAGACTGAAAATGTCTCCGTTTTGCCGAAGTTTTCTAAAATTTCTCGGTGTTTCTGATTTAATTTTTCCTTTGCCAGAGTCTTTCTGGTGAAAGATATGCTGTACTTACAGATCTAAGGCAGGGCCTCAAATTTTTTTTGTCAGGTGGCCACACAAGCTATACACAACAGTTCAAGGGCCGGACAACTTGCGTAATGCATCTGTTTCGGGATATGTTACTTTTTCGTAAATGTATTATTTTCTTATCACTGACAAAATTAATGGCTTCGCGGGCCTGATTTGGCCCGCTGACGGTAGTTTGGACACTCCATGGTCTTAAGGATCAGTTTAAGGAGTCTCAATCCCAAACCAATGTTATACAGCAGTGGTTCACAATCTTTTTGCAGCAGCAGACTGGTGAAAAACACAAAATGTACGGACCTGCAGCTGAGTTCCATGTAAGTGACAATCGCAACGAATGCAACAGATTATTGCAGTTGTTTTTTTAACCAAAGCTGTTATACACTTAATGCAACGCATTACTTTGATAACACAAGGCCGTCGCCAGGATGTCGCAGCAGGGGGGCCAAAAGTCACAAGGGGGGGCACATTTTTAAATACAATATTGGATGTATGCAGCAACTGCCACGAAAAAAGTCGCTTGCGATATGTAAACTTTATTCACATTTAATTCGACCCAGAAAGTTGTACAGATATGAACGCTGAGCCGTCCGAGCACCGCCTTTGATGTTTTGCAACTTGGGCAAGGGAAGAGACAAGAGATAGCATATTTAGCAAGCCGTTAAAACTGCTACCTCCTTGTAAATTGTCCTCGCTTTTCACCTTTGCCCCTCGTCTCCTCTTTCATGTCACACGAGCTACAGCATATCAGACGATTCGCTATACAGCAGAAATAATGCCAGTAGACGATACAACGTGGCAATTGAAGCACAAAGCAGAAAGAATATCATCCTCTAAACATCTCCGAATAGAACAAACTTCGTCAGAATGGTTTTGACTCATTTCTGGAATCAACATAGCTCTGTTATCTGTTACACTTAAATCCTTCAGTATACTCAAAGGCGGATTTAGCTGATGCGATGCCCCTAGTAGGCTAATCCAATTGTAAGGTACCATCTCCCACTGTTACTTGGGAAAATAGAAAAGCGCTAAGCCGAAAATGACGATACTGACGCTCTAAAACATAGGTTCCCAACCTGGGGTACATGTACCGTAGGAGTGCCTTTGCCTATCTGAAGAAGTGCATTTGAGGTTAGCAATATAAGAGAAAAGCATAGTTACATTATATTTATTTCGAAATATTTGTACATGTATCACAATCATATGCTTAATTTTTAATATATCTATGAATAACCATGATAAAATATTTTGTCATACGATATTTTAGGGGCACATGTTCTATGTTCATCTATCGAAATGCTGAAGGGGTACATGTTCATGTGGCGGTACATTGGGAACAAAACGTTGGGAGTCCCTGCTCCAAAAGTACGGTCAATAAAAATTTGTAGATCCTTACTGCGAGTGCCCCACGATGACTGCGCTTGTTCTGACTTTCGGCGCAAAAGCCTTCAATGACACGTAGGGGCGGATTTAACTGATGCGAGGCCCTAGGCTAATCCACTTGTGAGGCCCCTCTCCCATTGTTACGAGGAAAAGAATGGAAAGCGTTAATCTATTTACGAAATTTCGAAAATGACCCTCGGAAAGTATTGTCAGTTAAAAACTCTAAATCATAACTGGAGTGTCCCACGATTAGTGCCTATGTTGCTGCCTTCGACGCAAAAGCGTTCAATTGCACGGAATTGTTGAAATCCTGCTTAGCTGCCGGGAACAGGATTATTAATTGCCACAGGCAAACCAACCGAAATCGCCACAATTGAAATATTTGACAAAACACATGACCTACGTTTTTATTAGAATCACATCTGTTTTTTCTCATTCTGTGTTCAAAAAAAAACAACAAACAAACACACTGCGCCTATATAGCATGTGTGGCCGCATAAAGACTTTAAGCACAATGTGAGCACCGCATTGTGACGCGCTTACCACGGCTGTAAAAATCTCACACACACGAGCAAAACACGTCACGTAAAATACACCCAAATGGTTGTAAATTTTTAGGTTCACGATTCGCGAGTTTCTTACTTTTTCAGACTGCTAAGCGTCGAACGCAACTAAACTTTCGCGTGGAAAGATGTGAGGTTTAAAAACCAGAACCGTCGCCAGAAAATCTTTAATAGGAGGTTTAAATTTGCGCAAGGGGACTTGATATTCTGAAAATTTGATAAATTCTGTACTGATTTATAATGTTTCATATTTAAATTTGGAAGGGCTGAGCTCACCAATGCCCACCGTGGCGACTGGACTGGTGGTTTAAATTTCGTTTATGCTGCCATTATTGAAATACGTATAAAGAAATAAAAAGCTGCAATCATCGAATCAAGTAAGGCTGAACATAACACACTCTACAGTGAAAAAGGTTTTATCTTGCCTTCTTCATAACAAATTTATATAAGAATTCATTAATAATTTGTTTGCCCAAGTTTGTCGCTTTTAATGTACCGAATGGTTAGTGTGGACAACCTCTCCTAGTGTATTGCGACTCTTTAATTCATTTTTTCTTTTGAACCTTGTAAAAGACCTTTTGCCTGAGCAGTTAGTGACCATCAAGCAAAGTAATAAGGCTTCGCGTGGTTGCATAAACTAAGAACCACTAATCTAAGGCATCAGACCCAAACGTGCTTTTGTCATTTTTTTGTTTACCTGTCTCATTGGGGAAGAGTTCTGCGGTTGCCAGTTGGCAAAGTGGCTTTTGCTTGCTGTTGAAGCTCATCAAGATATTCTCTGATTTGCTTAGCATGGGAGGAGTACAAACTTGCTCAAGTACTCAATAGCAATCTGATTTCTGAATGACTTACTGAAGAAAATTCAAATGGGAAAAATCACATCTAAAAATACCAATCGAGCTTTACGCGATACAAACGCCGACAAAACTACTGACTTGCTCAGTCACCTAAGAAACAACTATGTTTTTATTGTAGGATACTGCTGCTACCCTACACATAGGTTTTATCTGCAGTACCATCTTGCTTTGATCAGGTCCAGTGAAGTAACTAGAGGTTTAAGCCAGGGCGACGCTCAGTGCCATATCAGCCCAACTCTGCCCCCCCAAGATGCTTACAAGGGCCCCCCTAATGGTGATTTTTTAAAAAAAGTTTTGCTATGCTACATCTCGAGGACGGATGGACTTCAAAACAAAATATTCTAAATGCAGATACAACTTTGGCAAAACCAGGTCCGTAGCCAGGTTTTAAGGTTAGAGGGGGGAAAAACATTTTTATGGGGGAAAGACTTAAATTTTTATCATATGGCTGAAACACATTTTTCTGAGCACAACAAAATTTGGGGTGCACAAAAAACATTTGGGGTAACTGCGCCCGAATGCTCTCCGTGTCTGCGGGCCTGGGCAGAACCGTCGCCAGAAAGTCTTCCTTTGGGGGCCTTCATATTTGTGCAGGGGGCTAGGCATTCTGAAAATTTATTTTTAATTCAAAAGATGAACAGCATTTGCAGATTGTGCAAATGAATTATTAATATTTTCCCGAAAATACGTATAGTACGCTCGTAGTTTCCAACTAAAATATTTTGAACCAGCTTAACACAAGGAATCAGGTTGTAAATCATTGACATTTAATTGACGGCGATTATTAGGAGATGTAGTGATGAAATGCAAATGCAAAAAAAATTTGCAGGAAAGCAGAATCAATCCTATCGTTCAGCAATCAAAACATTATTACCGAAGGAGCAAACATGAGGCCGGTCAAAGCATGTGCGCTGCGATGAATGTTTTCTTTCATTAGCGCAAATTGATAAACTTTACCATGAGCTTAAGTGAAATATGCTTTTAAAGCGTGCGTATTGGGCTTTTTACTGGCCGAAATACGCATGCATAAACCTTGCTGATGTCTAGACTGTAATCTCTGGGTGCATGGCACATGTTTAGATTAGTAATATTTTGTACCTCAAATCGCCTATAAATGTCAACAAATACTAAGGCCTACATGGACGGAACGGTTAGCATCAATAACCTACTAACTGCACTAAGTGGCGTAACTGAGAGAGAGGCAAGGGGGCGAGCTAGATAAAGAAACTGGGCCCCCTCTAACTGACGTTTCGATATTTAGTTTTCTTTATGTTGTATTTTTCGGGGTGTTTTCGTTGTTTTAGCTAGTATAGACATCCACGACATCCAGAGATTCACTATCATTTCTTAACTTTTTTCTGAGCGGTGGCTAGTGGGCCCCCTTCAGCTAAGCTTTCCCCCCCTGGCTCAAACCTCTAATTACGTCACTGACTGCACTACTCTGTTTTGGGACACCCCCCAAAATAGACTTCTAACTACACAATGAACTCTATCTGGCTGTCTGAACAGCAGGCTGCCCAAATGTGTAATTTTGGTCGTAAGCACAAAAGGTATCATGTTGCTATGCAGTACAAAATAAGAGAAGACTACCTGGGCTAGACATAGTAGCATACAATTTTTCACAACAATCACTACACATAGCAGATTGATCACGTGGAAATCTGACTTCTGGGCGTATACAACTAGGCATGTAGGCAGGGGCGGATTAATGAACGCGAGGCCCATCAGGGCAAAGTCGTGAGCGCGAGGTCCCTGACACGCTTTGCGTAAGTGCGCAGTTGGCTCCTTTGCCAGCCCAGCAGAGGCAGGTTGCGAAACGTGCTAGCGGATCGTTGTACTCTTGATGTTTATTGCGTAACAATAACACGGCAATAAATCTTCAAATGTTCACTTCAAGTTATGGGAGTAGGCTTTTTGCCGCATGAGACCAGGGCTCGCACTGAGGGTGTTTTTCCACCCAAATCTGTTTTTTTAGTCGACTTGTGTATCTATAGGTTAATATGAAAAATCGCGTGATATCTGTGTTTTTTGAAGTGATAAACTCATCAACAACATCAATGTGTTGAATAATATAAAGATGACTTTACATTACAGTGTTTGCATGCGCACATCAGGTAAGAAAGTACGCATATCGGATGAAGCAGAACGTGTTCAATCGGTTTCATATTCTCATGTAAGATCATTGTCAGGCTTATATACACTATACAGTGGTGTGTTTAAGGGAAGGCAAGTGAGGCACTTGCCTCGGGCCCCCCCTTGCAATTGTAATGCGCAAAGTAGCATACCTTGCTTCCAAATGAGGCCCAACAGCAACTGCAATGTATAAGTGGGCGATTTTGTTTGTAAAGGGGCCCAAAATAACTGTAATGCACTTTTCTTTCAAAAGGCCCCCTAACTTCACTGATTTCTAGTGCTTAATATTTCAATTTGGGAATCGAAGCCTTCTCTGGTGTGCTAAGTGGTGACGGGACTGGAATTTTGGGCCCTCTGTGACAGCGTGGGACCCCCAAATTGGGGGGTATGGAGTGCGGCTTATACAGTCTTGGGGACACTTGCTGAAGAGAGCCCACTGACTAACACGCAGAAAATATTTGAGAAACAATAGCAAATCCGGTGTTGAACGGCTATACAAAAACCCGAAATCACCGGAAAACACTCCGAAAAACGCAAAAAAACAACAATCTACTGAAACCAAAAGAATAGTAAATGCCAAAATACAAGCTAGGTAGGGGCCTGGTATTTACATTTAGCTTCGTAGTGGGGGCTCCCTTGCCACCCGTCAGTTATGCCACTGATCAGGTGCATCTCAAACGTGAACAGCCACAACTTGTTTGGATATAGACACACGTAACAATCGGTACGATTCATCAAACACAGGACGCAGTCAGCGTGCTTTTAGTATATCAACACAATAGTTGGCATCCGGCTTGACCAACCGTTATATTGAGATTCATGGTAACTCGTTGGAAGACTCTGGCGTTATCACTACGAAAGTTGAATGAAACTAAATTTCGTGAATAATAATTAAGACATAAATTTTTGACGAAGTTTAATCTAAATGTTCATATACCTGCCACTGACTATGCGTACCAGTTCGTTGGAGGCCCCCTTGGATCTTGAGGTCCTAGGCTTAAACCTATATAGCCTATAGGTAAATCCGGCACTGATGATACGGAATTGTGTAATGTATGCTTGGGTGGCGGGAACACTATTGTAATTTCGACAGGGGAAGACAAACAAGTATGTCACGGTTAAATTTTTGAAGAAACACATGGCCTACGTCAACTTTACATATTTTTTTCTTCGCTGTGCTCAACAGTATAGCAGCCAAAACGTGCAATTTCCTAAAAAACAAACACACTAGCCTACATATATATGTAGCGGCCGTAAGGACAAGGACTGTAAAAATCTCGCACACACAAGCAAAGCACGTCAAGTAAACCATCCCAAATTGTTGCAACTGCTAGGATCACGATTCAATTGTTTTGTTACTTTTCGAGACTGCATAGGATCGAAAGCAACGAAACCGTCGCGCTAAAGGATGTGAGGTTTAAACTACCCATATGCCGTCATTAATGAGATACGTGTTAATAAATAAAAAGCTACAATCATCGAATCAAGTCAGGCTGAACAGAGCACAGTAAACAATAAAAGGATTTAGTCCTGGTCTTCATAACAAAATTATCTAGGATTTCATGAAAATTTAATTGCCTAAGTTCGCATTTGTATGAAAATTTAATTGCCATTTTTTGTTGGACAACCTGTCCTGAAACATTGCGACACTTTAATTTATTTTTAATTCTTCTGAAGCTTTAGTAAGGCCTTTTTCCTGAGCAGTTTGTGACCTTCAAACTAAGAAATGAGACTCCACGTGGTTGAATAGACCAAGAAAAACTAATCGAAAGCATCAGACCCAAACGCTGCACTCTCATTTTCTTGCTATTTGCTTACTCTTTGTCTCCTTGGGTCGAGTTATGTGGTTGCCATTTGGCAAAGTGACTTTTGCTTATTATTTAATTTTAACCTCATCAAAATATCTTTGATTTGCTTAGCATAGGAGCAGTACAAATTTGTGCAAGTAGTGTACTCAGTGGCAATCTGATTTCTGAATGACTGACCAGAAACGCTAACAAAGCAGCTGTATTGCTCAAGATCAGAAAAAGCAACTATGTTTTTATTGTAGGATAATGCTAGCCTTACACATATCTCTTATCTGGAGTATCATCTTTAAGCTTTGATCAGGTGCGTATCGAAGCTTTCGCCTAATACACACGTAACAAGTGACATGATCCACCAATCTCAGGACGCAGTCAAAGTGCTTTGAGTATGTCGACACTACAGTCGGCATGCAACTTGACCACAGGTCATGTTGAGATCCATGAAAACTCCTTGGAAGACCCTGGTGCTATCGACACAAAATCTGATTAAATGAACAAAATTAAAAACATAAATCGTTGACGAATGCTTATTTATCGAACTGATCATACACAGTAATAACGGCAATTGACTCCATGCGTACCACAGTTTGCTGGAGGACCCCTTGGGCCTTCAGGCCCTAGACGTAAGCCTACATAGCCTACTGGTAAATCCAGCCCTGAGTGTACACAACCTACGTGTGACTACTCAAAAACTAGTTTCACAGTACTCTGTGTTTCATCTAACTTTACTGTCTGTCATGAAATAAAAACAAAACGCGCTCTTGGTTTATTATGAGCAAAAATTTTGCTTACATAAAGCATTCAAGACCCTTATGTTGCCAATTCCGGCGACTAAAGTAGTTAAATTTTGCGCTTTTGTTTACTTGTAAAACGAATGCAACGTCGCAAACTAGAGACATTCAACAAGCTATTGCTTATTGTCTATCTAAAATTGCCCATAGCAATCCTACAGCTTCTTGGTAGGTCGGGGGCCAAATATGAAATGGGGGAGCACAGAGTTTAAATGTGGGGGCCAGGCACCACTGGCCCCTCGCTGGCGACGGCCGTGGATAAACATACAAAATCAAAGTTGTTTATCAAAGCTAGTTGGAAATTTGATGCTGTTTCATTGCTAGCATGCACGTCTTGCACGATAAACGTGGCTCGGCTGCAATGGAGTATAACGAAAAACGAAGTGGAGTTTTTGTGGAGTTTTTGCCAAATTCTGCCTCGGCATCCAAAACGGTTTCAGTGGAGTTTTCGCCAAATTCTGCGTCGGCATCCAAACGATTTCTACGTCTGGTTTTGATTAAAGGAAGTAATGAAGATTTTTTTCGAGCAAGTAATTGTTTGAAAACATCACTAACAATTTGACTGCTTTGGGAATGAGAGACGGATTTTCGTTTTCAAGAGATAACAAGAATTGAGGCAGTGTTTCTTTTTTATATGTGGACAGGAAAGTAGTATCACGTTTCGAGCAGACTTTCTTTTTCACAGAGATTACGTTCGCATGTATTTACGGCGTCAGCGAAGATTGTTAATCCAAAGGTTTCCATTTCCAGGATCCTCATGTTCAGGAGATATAGTCAAAATTGTTAGTTAGCTCCTTCAAATGTTGACGTATAGTGTCCAAAAACTATTTAACATTGACATCAACACTTGTCAAAAAATCGTTCAAATCGGAAGTACCTCCCTTCTGTACAAAGCTATCCCAACAGTCCTGTCACCACGGGGCCTTTGGTGGGCTTATCCCCCGAAACACTGCTCCAAAGTCCCCCAAACTGACATGTGAAACAATACAAACCAGTGGAGTTTTTGCCAAATTTTTGTATGTCAATTCCCCCCTTCGCACAAACGTAAAGTCCTTTTATTGAAGATTTTCTGGCGACGGTTCTGTATCACAAACTCTCAGCTTCTTTTTAAAAGCGCCTGTATTGTTTCTCAGTGCAAAAATGTTTTTGTGTTGAAATCAGCGTTGAGCAAACACCCGTTTTTTTTCAAAAAAACAAACCCACTTAATTTTTAAAAGTTTTTTTGTTTTTGTTTAAAAGAAACAGGTTTTTGTTCTTTTTCAAAGAAAAGAGAAAAACCCCATTCTGAATTGTTTTTATTGTATCATGCAATATCACCATTTTCGAAATTACAAAATAATAACTTGTACCTATTATGGCATTCAACATTGAGGGTAAGGAAATGTACTCCGTATTTTCGCAAAGTGTTGCTGGTCAGTCCACTCCAAAGTGGCAAGGCTTGCAAGCATGCTCTCACCAAACAGAAAAAAACACTCCCACACAAACTCTGCAGTTTCACGTCAAGTTTACGTGCCTGCCCTGTTAGTTCAGCATCTATACAATGTATTTTTTCAATATATGATTTGGTATGTTCCAATATCAGAAAAAGTTTAGATGTAGGGAAGGCAGAAAAATTGGCTAATATATACCGATTGTACAGAGCTGAAGAAGACTAACCATTAGAATTTTCTCAAACTGTTCGAACTATTCTTCTCTTTTTTTCAAGTCCTTCAAATTTTGTTTCTGTTCGTTTTGTTCGATTTAAAAAAAAACTTACAGTTAACTGTACAAGTGTGCTGCTTATTTTACTTTTCAATTTATAATAGATTTTTCCATAGAAAAGTAGAGTGGGTTTTATTGTTGTGGGCTTTTGAAAAAAAACAACCGGGTGGCATTTTTGGGTTTGGGTTTAATTACATCAACCCTGGTTCAAATGGCAAAATATATCCTCCAAATACGCAAGCTTACTTATTCACATTTCATACAAGCGAAAATCTGTTAGTGGAGAGTTCCTTTTTTTAAAAAACTGCTTTGTTTCTTCTTTTGAGCTCAAAAACAGGCAGAATAAATCGTCCTTTTGACAGACACCCTGTTGTTGTATGGAGATGTTCATGCTGCGAATCAAAACATTCACATGCAGGCTTCTGTTGAGCGAGTTGTTGCTGTCCACTGCTATAGGCCGGACTAGATCTCGGGACAGGTGTTGAGCAGCCAATCGATTGTCTCATCGTCCAGAACCGTCAGGCCGTGTAGTCCATGAGGAGGTCTGATGGATTGGACATTCGAGGACAACATGGTCGACGGTTTGTTCTTCTGCGCCACACTCACAGGTCGCAGATGAGACCATATCCCATTTGTACAAGCAGGAGCGGAAACGTCCGACACCGGTGCGGAGGCGGTTAAGCCGGACCCAAACTGTTCCCGAAAGGATCATTCGAAGAGGGTGTGTGCCGGTGTTGGGTATGAAAGTGCGGAGTCTTATAGGGTTGTCCAGTCCAGTCACTCCTCCGTCTATCTGTCATCCGCCCAGAGCGCCGCACGTATGTTGTTGTTGTCAGATGAACTGATGAGTTGTTGTGCGGCTGGTACGAATGGGTGTCTCGATTAGAGACGCCGTGCATTAGCATTCCGTGTACAGGTGAACGCTAAGTGGAGCAGGTGTCCAGGCTCCACGGCACGGCGTGCTGGAGACAGTGTGGCTCCTTTCCAATAAGTACGTTACAAATTGTTCAAGAAAACATTTTTCTGGAAAATAAGTACGTTACAAATTATTCAAAAACATACTTTGCTGCAAAGAGACAAAAAGGATTAGTCCGAATTCTTGCAGTGCAGTAAGATACGCACGTAATATGGGAACACATGCATCACTCAAGATGCACTTATTCAAATGAAAAGCTAAAAGTATTTTACCAATTTATTCATTTTAACCTCTTCAGTTGCCTTTTATGCAGGATTGCCATTGCAGAAGACCATGGAAAAATTTTGAAAGCTGGCTCAAGGTTTTCAGGTATGAGTTCAAAAAATCGAGATGTTTATTCATGATTTTAATTAAATGGTAAAACACTCATGAGGTGTTGCTCTTGTTGTGACGATCTTTGTTTGAAGCTTGATAAACGAAAGGTTGAATGAAGACTTAACCAGCATAACATTATTGACAAACAAATGTCTATTACGGCAAAAAATCTCCACGTGGAATTGTGTCAACAGCAAATGTAATAACTTGTCACTAGAACGTTTCGTTTCAAAATCTGTCTTATTGTAGGTAAAAGTTTAATAAGTTGAATAACCACGAATTTTCAAAGTATGCCCTTATAAATTACACATGTCAAAGACAATTTTAACTAACAGGTACCTAAAACTTGGACGAAACCGTAACAAGAACAACGTTCGTAAGGTCAAGAAAATGTGACTTCAAAAAGAAGCTTTGAACTTGGGAACACATCGCCAAATTACATTCAGAAATACTGTGTCACGGAAAGACTGAAGAAACTCATCGAGCATCTGGAAAAAAATACGTCAAAAAGTTCCTGAAACAAAAATTGGAAAGCATAAACATTTCAAGGAATTTGAAGAAATTGTCACACGCGAAAATGCTTTTCAACTGGTAAAACAAAAGCTCTTCTGCTGAAGATTCATTCAAAATGTCGACAGACCATCGTTTCCAAAACATCGGTAAAATTACTGGAAAACTTGTCTACGATCCAACATCAAAAACAACACGATCGTACGAAGCAGGAAAACGTCCTAAGAAACATTCTTCCCTGAAACACCGCCGAAAAACTGAACCTCAGACCAAAACGTTACCTGACCCAACACGCGCAAAATCTGACGAAAAGAGGCATCTCCAATCCATTGAACAATGCTTGGACAGAAAATTGATATCGATGAACTGCAAACCGATTGCACAAGGAACAAAACACTTTTACTGCCATCAGTGCGGAAAACGCTATCAAAAACACTCGCATTTCAATGAAGACATGAAACTTGATGATGGTGAACAACAACATTTATGCCACAAGTGTGAAAAAAAATTCTCTGCTGCCGCTAGGCTGACCACGCACGTGCAAACACACACTGGGGAAAAACCTTATTGCTGCCAGGTTTGTGGAAAACGATTTTCACAGGCCGGCCACTTGACCGGGCACGTGCGAACACACACCGGGGAAAAACCTTATTGTTGTCAAAAGTGTGGAAAACGATTTTCCGTTGCTGGAAACTTGACCATGCACATGCGAACACACACTGGGGAAAAACCTTATTGTTGCCAGAAATGTGATAAACGATTTTCACGGGCTGGCCACTTGACCATTCACATGCGAACACACACTGGCGAAAAACTTTATAGTTGCAAGAAGTGTGAAAAACGATTTTCACAGGCTGGATACCTGGCAATCCACATACGAGCACACACTGGTGAAAAACGTTACTGGTGCCAGGAGTGTGGTAAACGATTTTCGCAGGCTGGCCACCTGACAATCCACATGAGAACACACACTGGGGAAAAACCTTATTCTTGCCAGAAGTGTGGAAAACAATTTTCCATTGCTGGCCATTTGACAATCCACATGCGAACACACACTGGGGAAAAACCTTATAGTTGCCAGGAGTGTGGAAAACAATTTTCCATTGCTGGCCATTTGACAATCCACATGCGAACACACACTGGGGAAAAACCTTATTGCTGCCAGGAGTGTGGAAAGCGATTTTCACAAGCTGGCCACTTGAACATCCACATGCGAACACACACTGGGGAAAAACCTTATTGTTGCCAGAAATGTGGGAAACGATTTTCACAGGCTGGCAACTTGACCATGCACGTGCGAACACACACTGGGGAAAAACCTTATTGTTGCCAAAAGTGTGGAAAACGATTTTCCATTGCTGGCCACCTGACGATGCACATGCGAATACACACTGGGAAAAACCTTATTGTTGCCAGAAGTGTGGAAAACGGTTTTCACGGGCTGGGGACTTGACCATGCACATGCGAACGCACACTGGGGAAAAACCTTATTGTTGCAAGAAGTGTGGAAAACGGTTTTCACGGGCTGGCCACTTGACCGGGCACATGCGAACACACACTGGGGAAAAACCTTATTGTTGTCAGAAGTGTGGAAAACGATTTTCACTGCTTGGCAGCTTGACCATTCACATGCGAACACACACTGGGGAAAAACCTTATTGTTGCCAGAAATGTGGAAAACGATTTTCACGGACTGGCCACTTGAACATTCACATGCGAACACACACTGGGGAAAAACCTTATTGTTGCCAGAAGTGTGGAAAACGATTTTCACGGGCTGGCAACCTGGCAATCCACATACGAGCACACACTGGTGAAAAACCTTACTGGTGCCAGGAGTGTGGTAAACGATTTTCGCAGGCTGGCCATCTGACAATCCACATGCGAACACACAGTGGGGAAAAACCTTATTCTTGCCAGAAGTGTGGTAAACAATTTTCATTGCCTGGCACCTTGACCATTCATATGCGAACACACACTGGGGAGCAACCTTATTGTTGCCAGGAGTGTGGAAAACGATTTTCCTTTGCTGGCAATTTGACCGTGCACATGCGAACGCACACTGGGGAAAAACCTTATTGTTGCCAGGAGTGTGGAAAACGATTTTCGCAGACTGGCCACTTGACCGGGCACATGCGAACACACACTGGGGAAAAACCTTATTGTTGTCAGAAGTGTGGAAAACGATTTGCACACGTGTGCAACTTGACCATGCATGTGCGAACACACACTGGGGAAAAACCTTATTGTTGCCAGGTGTGTGAAAAACGATTTTCACGTGCTGGCCATCTGACCGGGCACATGCGAACGCACACTGGGGAAAAACCTTATTGTTGCCAGGAGTGTGGAAAACGATTTTCCATTGCTGGCCATCTGACCGGGCACATGCGAACACACACTGGAGAAAAACCTTATTGTTGCCAGAAGTGTGGAAAGCAATTTTCACAGGCTGGCCACCTGAACAGCCACATGCGAACACATACTGGTGAAAAACCTTATTGTTGCCAGGAGTGTGGAAAAAGATGTTCACGGGCTGGCCACTTGGCCATGCACATGAGAACACACACTGGGGAAAAATTGTTTTGTTGCCAGAAGTGTGGAAAACGATTTTCTATTGCTGGCCACTTGAACGTGCACATGCGAATACACACTATGTGCATTCCTTTATGTTAACACCTTAACAATGCGTATGATGGCACACACTAGGGAAAAATCTTATTGTTGTCAGGAGTGTGGAAAAGGATTTTCACAGGCTGTACTCTTGACCAGAAACACTCGAACACACACTGGTTAAGCCCTTAATGTTGTCAATAGTGTGGAAAACCATATTCCGTGCCTTAAAACGAGCGCACTGCGTGTGTGACGTAATAATCGCCTGTATCAATCGTGAAACATTTCCCGCACTCACCGCCATTTTTCTGCTTGCTTTGAACTGTACAGTGCAGTTGTGAACATGCTGATGTCTCACAGCTGTCGTATACGAAGATTTGTAAAACTGCGGGATATAGAAATGCTTCTAGAGGTTCTAAAATTTCTTGGTCCTGATACAGCTGGGCGCTGTGCGTAAAGACTTGTTAGCCTGTGGCGTCCATGAAGCTTTCATAATCCCAATGGCGTTTGTTATGCATCATTCGTTTCGGGCATTCACCAAATGAATCTTATTGATGTGAAAAAATAGAGAGTGAGGTCAAATAAGTAAAGAAGTTGAAACAGTGCATTTTCCACGGCGAAACGCACGGCATAATTCCGCATTTTAAACTGCTAAACACGGCATAATCTCCATTTGACGACTGTTAGTTTTCTGCTAGACACGCCATAATTCCGCATTTTAAACTGTGAAGTGTACTGTGCGCAATGCTTCGGAAAAGTAACAGTCCTCAAATGGAACTAAAATTCCAAGATGGTGTACAGTAGCACCGTTGCACCATTTTCTCTTCTGCAAAGAATTTAACACATCTTATGCAAAGGAGTTAAGCATAGTTGCATGCGTCGATCCAATGCCATAAAATTCAAAAGTGCTGCTTTCGAGACAAAGCTTAGCACCTGCAGGGACACGACACAACCAGACAGTCCTGCATACAATTGCTGAAGCCTGGAAATCGAATGCGCGGCGTTGATTTTAGCACGTCGGTGAAGGGAGTCCCTGTCTTGTTCCTAGCGTACAGAACCTTAGTCCTGTTCCTGGCGTACAGAACCTTCACGCATACAGACTGTTGTGCAACAGTCCCGACAAAACGCTCTATGACGTAACATTCGCTCATAGGTTTTGGCGCGGTAAGCAGATGATTGCCTGCGAACAAACTAGGTTACAATGTCTTACAAATGTCTCTCCAGGCTAAACCGTCTCTATGGGGCGCCGTTTGTAAAAATATTATATCTGACAGATTTAGCACAAAAAGTGCTATCTCTGGCAGAGATAGCTATCTCTGCATGCAGAGATGTTATCTCTGGCAGGGCTAGCTATCTCTGCATGCAGAGATGTTATCTCTGCCAGAGATAGCTATCTCTGCAGGCAGAGATGTTATATCTGGCAGAGATAGCTATCTCTGCATGCAGAGATGTTATCTCTGGCAGAGATAGCCATCTCTGCATGCAGAGATGTTATCTCTGGCAGAGATAGCTATCTCTGCATGCAGAGATAGCTATCTCTGCACGCAGAGATAGCGCTGAAGCGTGTCATAGAGGGCGGTGAGAGCGCAGTGCTCGCTTGGAGACGAGCACTGTATTGTGAAGAGAAAAACGCTCTCAGAATACCATGCTTTCCTTCGACATGCTTCAGCGCTATCTCTGCATGCAGAGATGTTATCTCTGCCAGAGATAGCTATCTCTGCACGCGGAGATAGCGCTGAAGCGTGTCAAAAAGCGCTCTGAAAGCGAAGTGCTCGCTTGGAGACGAGCACTGTATTGTAAAGAGAAAAACGCATGCTTTCCTTTGACACGCTTCAGCGCTATCTCTGCGTGCAGAGATAGCTATCTCTGCCAGAGATAGCACTTTTTGTGCTAAATCTGTCAGATATAATATTTTTACAAACGGCGCCCCAAAGGTCTCGCGTTCAGCGTGCATCAAAAAAGTGCCTACGTCACAGCGAACAGGACCCAGGTTTGCGCAGAATTCGATGTTGTACAGTTTGGTTTTACTGTAATGCATCGCACATTTTTTGTGATGGTGCGTAATGAATGTAACGCATACCTGACAAACTTTGTTGAAAAAAGAAAAAAAGGTACCGGTAGTTAGGTAACGAAATTTTCTGATTCGGCTTATTAGGCGGTAATATGGAAAAACTCTCATTTTCAGAGCTAAAAACGGCCTCGGCTTATTCGCCGGGTCGGCTTATTAGCCGGAAAAAACGGTATTTGAAATTCAGTTGAATACATTTACTGTGAGATAATTTCTGCGTACGAGAGTGGTGAAGTTGTCAGATTCAAGAGACTGGTGTGAATGTTAGGATATACTTTATCACTGATGCTATTGTTTCACTCGTAGATACGAGAATTCGTCTGCCAACTGAAACACTCTTAAAAGAAATGCAACTTGAGCTTTATTACCAAAGGTTGGGCCAGGCTCGCCACCAGATGTGGGTGGGCCTCTCCACTTTTGACAGGACTACGTAGACAACACCTAATAACTTTGAGGCCGTTGTGAAATTCGAATTTCCCTTACAACAGTTAAAGCACTGAACATAAAATGTAAAAATTATTTAATAGTAGCCTACAGTTACCCCAGGCAGACGCAAAAAGCTAACACAATGTTAACATAGTCTGCTGTTTCTGTCACCAAGCATAGTCTACTGGCTGCAAACTTTGCTCCTCTGGTGTGAGAACAATAAGTATTTATTATTGTCGTCTCGAGAGTGTACAGAAACTCTCTTCGTCAGAAGATAGGCAAGAAACAAAATCAAAGCGTACACACACACCGCATTTCTGAAAATCTACAGATTGGCACACGAACAATAGAATGAAAAAATGCCTTAGAAATACCAAGATTTCATACCATCTCCGCCGTTTTGACAATTCCAGCACATTTGTGGTTAAATATCAATAACTTGCGAAGTTTTTGATCAGATGGCCTGTCAAGATAAATCTTGCAAGGCGATAATTAGCCTGTGGGACAAGAAAAACTTCAAATAAGACTTCTTAAAAATGATTTTACTACGAAATTTCATCTTCATTCTTTGAAAGTTTCTGCAAATGTCAAATTTGCTATGCAATGTTTTGAAATTTTCGGGGGGAGGGCGAATATCCTCCTTGGTTGTGCCCCTGTGTGCTAACCACATTGGATAAAAACTTTATCAGGACGTAGAACTAGCTGACACTTCACGTGTCTTGACGAGGGTTGAGTTATCCGGATAACGGTTAACCGACTAACGATGTGCTTTTTGCTATCCGATATCCGAATATTATTCTGTCGGTTAACAAGATGACAAAGTAACGTTACCAATGCGTTTTACGCTTTTTTGGTATGTTTGATTACAACATGTTTCGAGATAACGGGTGGCCTCAGTTATACGAAAACACCTCAATGATTATTTTACAAAAGGTTTCTTTCACGTTGTAAGGCAAGGTTTACGATAGGGGTACAACAGGTACATCGAACCCGGGCCAGGGAGGTACTGGGGCCCAGAAGGATCAAAGTTAAGCACGCAAAGTTTTTCAGTGATAAAGCCCAAAATTGGTAGTCGCTTTCTCCAAATACAGCGGCTGTAGCTATAAACAGTGATTTCTCTAAGATCTCAACAAATGCTAACTTGCCAAAGCTAAATGGGATTTTTGATTTTACTGTCAGATGATGCATATGTCCTGCGCAGCCCTGTCAACTTTTAGAAAATCACAAATCCTTGTCAAACTTAAGAGTCAAAAGTCTTCGTTTCTACTTTTTTGCAAAATTTGGACGAGAAACATATTTCTTATCTGGCCTGTACTGACCAAAATTGAATGACCAGGACGTATTTTGCTGAGTACCAGCTTACTGAAACGTACGAAACTAATAATAATTTGTGTTAATAGTATAAGCCAACGTAACAACTTATCTATTTGTCAATCTTAGCATGGGAGCTGTATATCTATATTCTGATTACATTACAAACAAACTATAAACATGTAGACAAGAGCGCCAGAAGGTATGGGTCTTCGTAGCCTTGATAAAGTTTTTCTCAGAGGCCTTATTGTAGGGTGAAGTCTGCGTTGTGTGTTATATCAAATGCGTTGCAGAAGCAGCAAATGTTAAAAAAGGCATGATTTTCTTCATACACATTATGCTCGTACAGCGCATGTGTGTATTTCCAAAAAAGCTGTATCATGATTTCGGTTCTGAAACAAAAGCCACCTAGACAACTGCCACCCGGACAACTTATACCTATGACAATCTCCACCCAGAACAACTGCCACCCAGCACAATTGCCACCCAGGACAACTGCTACCCGGACAACTGCCACCCAGCACAATCGCCACCCAGGACAACTGCCACCTGGACGGTAAATTTATTAATTACGCATTATTTAGATACTTGAGCACGTAAGGGCTCACGCCACCTCGAAAGTTTACTGACGCCCCCCTGGTGAGGCGTGCCTCCCCGGTTACGAACCATTGCATTAAAGCCATTTGAAATTTACAAGCTGTTATCGTGTCAAAAAATTTTAAATCACCAAACATGTGTCGTATATGTTCCCTAGAGGGCAGTTTCACGCAAGTTTCTTCGTCCCATTGGCGTGGCCAACTAAAAACTTTGGGAGGGGCCACATATTTCTCACTTCGAGCGAGAAACAGTATTTGATTTGGAACACCACCTCTCGAAGCAGAAAAAGACAAGATAGGCCATTGCCCCTTTGGCCCCCTTTATTACGATTTTCCTCGTCCTCTGACAAATTTAAGGTAGCTTTTCTTCAGTTTGAATGCTTTCAAGGTGGAGAATGTATCGATGTCATCACATCTTCATAAACACCCTTAACAGTGCAAACCTTAAAATGTAACAGAAAATTGTTAACAGTTGCACCTAGGGTTGCCGGATGCGTTTTGTAAAATACCGGCCATTTTGTAAACAGTTCCAGATCTAAGCCTGGTCGTAATCAGTGTTGCCAGATGGTTGTCACATTGTTTCATGTAGCTAGCACTTGTATTGAATGAATTAACACACACAAACCAAGACTCAGATAAAGGCATAATGACTCAAAGAAATGCACGCACCAAACACCTCAAATGATCTTGCGGCACCTCAAATGATTATGCCCGCAAGCGCAGTGGCGCACATAATTCACGTAACTGCTATATGTTGTCACAAAAAACTGCTAGATTCTGCTAAAAATCTAATCACTAGTTTTCATCTAAAATCTGCTAAGTGTAGTGAAATTCTGCCAAAAGGTATGTTATTTTTGTGGTGAATAAAATCAATCTGTAACGTTACGAATCAATTTTTCGTCTTGCCCCTTCACTATCACTGGAAAACATGGCCGTCGCCAGTGGGGGCCCACTGGTGCCCTCCACCCATTTAAGCTCTGTGCCCCCCATTTCATGTTTGGCCCCCGACCTACCAGGAAGCTGCAGAATTGCTATGTGCAGTTGTAGATAGTCAATAAGCAATAGCTTGTGAATGACTCTAGTTTGAGACATTGCGTTCGTTTTTCAAGTAAACACAAGCGCAAAATTCTACTGTTTTAGTCACTGGAATTGCCAACATAAGGGTCTTGAATGCTCGCGTACGGTCACCCAAGAGCGCGCCTTGTTTTTATTTCCTGACGGACAGTTACGTTATACGAAACACAGAGTACTATGAAATTAGTTTTTGAGTAGTCACACGTAGGTTGTGTACACTCAGGGATGGATTTACCAATACGCTATGTAGGCTAGCCTAGGGCCTGTTGTATTTTTCCCTTACAGAGCTTCACAACTCAGAGCACCTTGTACAAAATGCACTGTACTTTATTCGGAGAAGATAACAGCAAACAAGGCAGACAGTTCCTGTAGAGCAGCAGAGCGCGTATCGAATCGAATAGAATAGAATTGAATGAGTTACCAGCAAAGGCGACAGTATTTAGCGACCGACCACAAGGTACAGAGCGCGTAAAACAAATCAACGTGCGGCGTGGCATTAATTATTCGGCCGCAGAAACATCAGCGCCGCGGCATCTGAGCCAAACGTGCACAAGGAAAGTTCGAGAACACAAAACTCCAACACCTCCCCTGTGAGGTAAAGAAATCGTAACTTTAACAACAAAAAAGTTTACGAGGTTTTCTCGGCCGCTTCGATCGCCGAGGATGGTTCGGTCCATATTCCAGGCTAACGTTTTGTGAAGTCTGCGGTTGCCCGGTGGTCGCTGTCGAAGTGTCGCTCGGGAGCTGCTCGGAAACGGAGGGATTCTCTTCTCTGCTTTCGGACAACCTGGGAATATCACCAGGTTCGGTGTCATGTGGCGAAACCTAACGTCGTTGTAGTTGATCGATGTGGCATCTCCATACTGGACCTCTCGGAACCACCCGCACGTTAACACTGCGGGTCCCAAACCGTCTGACAAAAATGGCAGGCACCCATCTAGGATCATGATCGCGTCGTGGTCCAAAGTATAGAGCATAGCATGGATCGCCGACCTTGTACGTAACCGATACCTTGAGTTACGGGGAGCTGACGCTCAGACTGTTGAGACTTGGTAGCTTCTTTGGCTTGTTTGCCCTGAGCAGTGTGAGCAGGTGAAGGCAATAGGGTGTCAATTTTGGTGCAGATTTGACGTCCGTTAAGCAACTCGCTTGGCGAGTAACCAGTTGATAACGGAGTGCGCCGGTAATTTCGTAGGAAGTCTTGTAACTCATCTCTTGGGGCTTTGTCCGACTTCTTCAACGCTTGTTTGAAAGTTTGCACCAACCGTTCAGCGGCGCCATTGGTGGCAGGGTGGTACGGAGCTCCAGTCAGATGGACAATGCCATTCTCTTTGCAGAACTCCTGGAACTCGTCAGATTTGAAGGTAGCAGCGCAGTCGGTTACGACTGTATGGGGAAAACCGAAATGCGCGAAATCCTCTTGAAACAGTTTGATCGTCGATTTCGCTGATACGGACTGGGTTGCACGGATGCAGGGATACTTAGTATAGGCGTCAGTAACCACAAGCCAGTTGAAACCCAGAAAGTTTATGGCATGATCAATATGTAGGCGGCTCCACGGCTTCTCACGTAACATCCACGGGTGGATGGCAGCTTTCGACGGTTCAGACTGATGCTCGGCGCAAGTCGAACATTGCCGGCATAGATCGAGGATGTCAGAATCTATATTCGGCCAGTAAACGGCTGCTCTTGCCAACTGCTTCATCCGTTGGATGCCGAAATGACATTCGTGCTAAAGATCGAGTAGTGGTCGACGTAGTTTGGTCGGAATCACCACCCTGGCTCCATACAGTAAACAGCCATGACAAACGCTAAGTGAGTCGGCGATTTTGCGGAATTTCTCGGCTGGGTCATCGCCGTCTTTTTCCCCAGGCCAACCTTCTCTCGTGAACCGCATGACCTTCGTCAAGGTTGGATCTCGAGACGACTCTTTCCGCAACGTTCCCGAGTCAGTTGGTTCCACTTGCAAACTCAGCGTTTCAATGGTACAAACGGTGTCCACGTCGTCGGTGCTTTCGTCTTGGTCGAAAACGGGATCTTCGCCTACTGGCAGGCGACTGAGGACATCGGCATTGGAGTGTTCTGACGTCTTGCGGTACTCGATGGTGTAGTTGAATTGTCGAAGAAATAGAGCCCATCGAGACAAACGGTTTGCAGCGAGAGCCGGAGTCGACTTATTCGGTCCGAACATGGCCACTAAAGGCTGGTGGTCAGTCACTAAAATAAACTTCCTTCCATACAAGTATTGGAAGAATTTCTTCAAGGCGTAGATGATGGCCAACGCTTCTTTTTGTATCTGGCTGTAATTGCGCTGACTTGCCATGAGCGTCTTGGAAATGTTGGCTATTGATCGTTCGCTTCCGTCCGAATAGCGGTGAAACAAGGTAGCGCCATTCCCGACCGCTGATGCATCGCAGGCGACTCCTAATGGAAGGGATGGATCAAAATGAGCGAGCACATCAGCTGTAGATAAGAGCTCCTTCAGCTGACGAAAAGCTGCTTCCTCTTCTGACCCCCATGCCCACCGATGACCTTTCCTGGTTAGACGATAGAGCGGTTCGGCCACTGAAGCAAACGTAGGTGGCAAAAACTTGGCGTAGAATTGCACGGAGC
>Ga0210059_1002004_pt1 | contig 31490 bp, 20 predicted proteins | sample Ectturendosymbi2_FD_188042 | JGI IMG/M metagenome (GOLD analysis project Ga0210059, IMG submission 188042) | Ecteinascidia turbinata endosymbiont from Florida, USA - Sample 2 (SPAdes) (version 2) | ecosystem: Host-associated > Tunicates > Ascidians > Unclassified | place: Key West, Florida... | reverse complement strand
CAACGACTAGACTGCCTCGTTGGTAGCGTTTGGGGAAACCAGCATCTCTGCATGCAACGACAGCATTCCTCGCAAGCAACGTCTACGCTGGGCAACACCCCAAACCTCAACATTGGGTTCGAATGAAGCACCCGGGGATGCTGTCCGTGTGAGGCTGTCGTCTTCTAGTAACAAAAGTGAAGGACCCTTACGATACGCCTACGAATTAACATAATCGTGCAAATGTGTTCCGTGTTGCTTCTGATTGCTTGCTGTGGCCGCATCGTATCCTTGTAGTGAGTCGGTCACTTTTTGTGCTTCGTATCGAACGTGTTTTGTACTTCCTTCGCCAGTGCGTTGAACCTCCGGTTCTATTTAATTTTAGGCGGGGTAGGATGAAGTGAATTGGTGCATGTTGTTGTGCACTAGTGATCTGCAGCACTGCGCGTAGTCGTGCTTTTACTTTGCATATTTCTTTGAAGTTATCTGCAGCTGCCGATCATACTGATGGTCTGCATTCTCGATTGGATCACTGCATGCATTCTGAACGTATGCATAAGTTGTAAAACTGTTTCAACTTTTCAGTAAAGCCGTTGAACAAGAAAACTGTTTCAACTTTTCAGTAAAGCCGTTGAACAAGTAGGAGACAAGTCACTTCAGTTTGGTCCTATGTTACTTTTTTCAAACCTAGAATCGCCATTGTGCCTAAATGTGTGTAACAAATTATGATATGGGATAGGAAACATAAGCAGTAGTCATTCTGCATGCAGCCAGTTGAATAATATGGACCGATATTACAAATGACAATACTTGTATAAAAGTACTTGGAAAGTGTTTTATAGGCTGCATTTATAGGAATATCTTACAGTACTGTACGTGTCTCTCACTCTGTAACACACAAGCACGAACTGTGACGTGTCCCTCACTCGTTGACGTGTCTCTCACTCTGTAACACAAGCATGAACTGTGAATCTGATTCACGCTGTCCTATGCGATGATGAAGGATTTACTCAGGCTCGCGGCTGCTTGAGACACGAAACAGACGGTGAGTTGAGAGGTGACACTGTAAAATGATTGCCTCGAGTTCTGCGCTGGCTTTAATGACACAAATGGCAACATCTATCGACCATTAATACAAACAGCGACTTGTCTTTTACCACGATACAGAAACAACATATCGCAGAAAACAGTTAATGGCAGTTTTAATGGATCAGTCAGTGAGAACTCGCTCACGGCACTACTGACGAAAATCGCGAGGTCGTAAATACATGCACAGAAAGGCGAGCAGAAACGCATTCAACGAACGGCGTGAATATTGAGTCACGTGTTACGTAAAACGCTGTGTGAACATGTGAGAACGGTTTGTGCCCAGCCGGATGGCTCAATGAGCAGTCTATTACAAAGCACTGGTTCCATTCCGTACGTACTTGTCCGTATAGTTGGGCCACTGGCCGCAACAGTAATATGGACCGGTGTTACAAATGACAACTCATATAAAGTACTTGTAAAGTGTTTCATAGGTTACATTTATAGGAATATCGTATAGGCGCACTGGCACATGCATTTTGAGTGCGTGTTTCATTTCCCGAGGTGCAATCTTTAGTAGAAGCGGGCTGCACGGACGTGGAGATTGCTTGGCCCACTTTAGTGCGCGTTTTTAAGTTCCTTGTTCAAGCGCACAGCAGCGAGAACACAGGCAGGGACAGGGAGTCAGAACCTTCGATCCGGAACCGTCGCTTTTAACCTTTGCGTTGCGCCATTGATGTCGCGTATATATTTGCATCAGTAAAAGCGATTACTGTAACGATTCTTGTCTGGGAAAACACAAAATGCAAAGAACATCACCCCCGTGAGATAACAAGCAAGGTAACTACATAATTTGCCTGTAAGAGCACCTCTAGGGGATTGCATAAAGAACGTTATCACTGAAATGACGTTACAAGCGAATTGAAATGCATGTGAAAGATGCCATCGGGACCGAACAAAATGTAAGGTTATGGGCGAATTGACGTTACAGACGAAGCCGTTATAAACGAATTCAACTGTATACAGATTTACAAGAGGTTTCAGGCCCCATTCGGAGTAAACTAAAAATGTTGCTTTCAGGGCAAATTTTTTATGCCTCCCAGTGAAATGCCTTCCCGTACGCCTATGGTCTTCAGTGCCACTTTATAGGTCTGTTGCCACTGTTGCTAGGATTCGAATGCTTTCAGTACATTAGCTGAAGCTAAATTTAGTTTTCTGAGAACAAGGTAAGCCATTCAATGTGCGGCCTTGGTTAAGACATAACTTTTGGCTCAGTGAGCCATTTGGGTTGGACATAGATGACTTAGACATTCACTACCCGAAGTTTCGTTCACAATTGCCGAAAGTGAGCTCAACATTTTAATATTTCAAACATATCAATCGTTGAAGAAATAGAACAAATGAAAACCTGAGACATAATGAAGTTCTACGGCAATAAATTTACACAAACTAAAGAAAGCAGAAGCAATACATGAACAAGCCTTGGTACAAACGAGGACACAAACGCTGGGAAAATTTTGAAAACGCGAAAAAGCTTTTCATAACTTTTTTACTTCTATTTTTAAGCGATTAGAGTTTATTCCATAGACCGAGTAAAAAATACTCTTTTAGTCCATTAAACTCTGACTAGAACAAAAACGCAACGATTGCAAATTTTCTGTTCCTCTGCAAAACCAACCAAACATCCTGAGTGTCACAGTTTTATAAACTTCAAAACCAGACGTCAAATTTATTTGTGAGCAAAAGAATTCATTCAAAACTGAAAACACCTTTTATACAACACGGCTGCACACATGTGCAACATGAATGCACATATTTGCAACGTGGAAGAACACATTTTCAACATAGCTGAACACACCTGCAACACGGCTGCACTCATCTCCTTGCGCAAAATTCCATGTCACAAAAAAAGAAAAATATCAAATCCACTTCAGTAAACGCGAGAAACGTTAAAAGCCACATATCAAAAAACACAAAGCTAAGAAGATGTGCAGCCCGCGATCTTAATTATGACGACACAAAAGTGACTTGTGGCCAACTGGCATGCAGTCTGTTGTAGAAACTATAATGCTTTAAGTGAAAAAAACAAAAAGGGTTTTGAAATAAATTCCAAGTTTAAAAAAACTTCCGAGGTAAGGTGTGTGTGACGGCGATTTAGCTTAAAACTTGGAATTTGTTCAAAAACTTGCAATTTGTTTATAGCAAGTTTTTGAACAAATTCCGAATTTTAAACTAAATCGCCGTCACACACACCTTACCTCGGACCCTGAGATGTACTCCATACACGCAATAATTGCTAAAGTTATGACTTGTGAGTCAATGCGATCACCACAAAGCAGCTAAAAATCTACACGTTGAAAGTTCCTCCTTGTTTTTTCTACCGTGGGATCCTCCTACTAAACACATACATAACAAAAGTTCTAATCGGTTTAGTCTTCTTCAAAATTAACAATAGTTGAAGAAAGTGTTGGAATTACTAACAGGTGGTTTGGATTTCTTTAAGTTCTACTTGCTCTGTGACATCAAATTTCGTAGCATTACCAACATGACATGAACAATCAACACTAAGATTGCCTGTGGCAAATTTTCGTGCGCGTGACATACACTGGCCAATCAGCTTGGAGTAAAGCAATGCATTCATTGCACTGTTCATTGGAAGAAGAAATCCAGCACTTGCAACCAGTGACGTAGCCAGCCCAAAAATTTTGGGGGGGCAAAATGTTTGATTTTAGGCGAATAACACTATTTTGTTTGGAAAAACGCCTCTCAAAGCACAAAATGACTATATTTTCCAAAACTTTTTGGGTGGCATGACCGCTTTGCCCCCCCTGACTACGCCTATGCTTGCAACGTAAGCATCAGTAGATAAAGAGACCCCTGCTGCACTTAAATATGCCATGACACACTGGAATCCAACAAGACTAGAAATTCTTTTTTGCATTTCATGATTTGAATCTTTCTTGGCAGATGTGGAAAATTTCGTTCCAGTGACTTTCTTGTAAACAAGTACATAAACGACCACCATGTAGACGAAGACCATGCAATTAAGTGTGGTGAGAAAAGTGGAATATTGCCAAGCACTGTCACTGGTAGAAGCATAGAAACGTGGCATGCAAACACTTGTTTGAGAATAAAATCCAAACTCTGCTTTTATTTTATTGTATTCGAACTTGCATGAAATGGTTTCCGTGACTTTGAACCAAGTTTGAAGTTTGGAATTTGAGCCAGAAACTTGATTAGTGATGGTGACGAGGTCATGTTTGAAAATCGTGCCAGTTTTGAAGAAATGGTTGGGAAACCAAACTTCAGACACAAAATAACCAGATTTTAGTTGAATCCATGGAAGAAAAGCAAAAATTAAATAAAGCAACCAACATATAACTCCAACGAGAACGATCCATTTGAATTTCATGGTGCGGGTCAGGAATGGTTTGTAAATCGAGACCAGTCGGAAGGTGGACATGGATGTCATGATGGAAGCTGATGCTTCTGATGATAAAACTGCAACTGTGCCAAGTATCAAGCAGCGATTGCTTGATCTCCATTCTCTATCAACAAAACAATAATGTCCTGAATAATTCACACCTTGACAAACAACTCCTAACAAATATACACCCATTAAATAGGCGGAAATGGTATGGTTGAACGTAGTGATGGAAATATTTTAACAAGGGGCAAAAAAGAATTGCTCCCGTTGTTAATTCGACGTTCAGACCCCTCAGTCAAACCAATAATAAGCTTTCAGTACTTTTAAAATGTTCCGTCGACCTGGTGCTTTGAAAGCGAAGGAAACTGTATCGTATTTAAATCTGCAGGTTGGCTCTTCCAAAGACAAAGCTTTGTAATGAGGGCAGACCAGGGATGTAATGCTAACAAAATAGGTGTGGGAACGCACCCAAAAGACTAGCTATTTTAAAACAGCTTCAAGCTCATTTTAAAGCAAAACATGAAAAGGTGTGGGAACGCCGTTCCCACGCGTTCCCGCCCCACTACACCCCTGGGGCCAGGGTCGGATTTACCAACAGGCTGTATAGGCTTAAGCCTATGGCCTCAAGATCCAAGGGGGCCTCCAGCAAACTGTGGTAGGCTTAGAGTCAATTGCCGGTATATGATCAGTTCGATAAATATTCGTCAAAATTTTGTCGTAATTATTCTTGAAATTTAGTTTTCTTCACCTAATCAGGTTCCGTGTTGATAACGCCAGGGCATTCCCGTCGCCGCGGGGGCTTTGCTGGGCTAAGCCCCCCAAACAAAACTTCAAACCCCCCAAATTGAAATAAAAAACACTATAAATCAAGAGTTTTTGTCAAATTTTAGGATGTCAAGCCCCATGCGCAAACGTAAAGCCCCCCTATTGAAAATTTTCTGGCGACGGTTCTGCGCCAGGGTCTTCCAACGAGTTTCCATGAATCTCAATACGACCGTTGGTCAAGCGGCATGCCGACTATTTCTATCAATATACTCAAAGCACGTTGGCTGCGTCCTGTGTTTGCTGAATCGTACGATTGTTACGTGTGCATCAGGAGAAAGAACTTGTGACTGTTCGCGTAAATGCACCTGAGCAAAGCTTAAAGTTGTATTGCAGAACAGAGCTATGTGCAGATTTAGCAGCATTATCCCACAACAAAAACATATTTGCTTCTTCTGAGCAATGCTGTAGTTTTGTTAGCGTTTCGATTACGTAAAGCTCGTTTGGTATTTTTTAATGTGATTTTTCCATTTCAATTATCTTTTAATAAAGTCAATCAGAAATCAGATTGTTATTTAGTGCTTGCGGAAGTTTGTGTTGCTCCCATGCTAAGCAAACCAGAGATCTCAATGAGCTTGAAAGCAAGGAAAAGCCACATTGCCAACCGGCAACCACAGAACTGTACCCCAAAGAGGCAAAGACGGTGGCGTATCTAGGGTATGGCAGGCATGGCACGTGCCATGGGCGCCACTTTGATTGGGGCGCAAAAATTGCTTGGCAAAAATTGAAATTTTTGTTTGCAGTTTGTTGAACCTCTATTCTGCCTCCCTTACAACCATCAACTGCAAACCTACGCAGCCCGCCCGTATCTACTGTATTAAGTGGGGGATGTGGCGCCAGCACTACCAAGTATTATGACAAACTGTGGTATTGTGACATAACACGACGGTCAAGGATTGTGACAGAACAAGAATGCTCGCATGCCATGTCTACAAGACATCGTCCCTCTCACGCTATAAGAAAGGATAAGCAGTGTTGCCACTGCTAGTTTTTTTTCACTAGATCTGTTTTTTTCTGTTTTATCTGGGATTCTGGGGTTTTTATTGAAAATGTGGGGTTTTTTGACTCTGGTCAAATTTTTGTAAATGTATGCCGTATTACTGTATTTTCCATTCAAGAATACAGTAGTTTCACAGGCGTAACATGTGCAGAGTCAGTAGCCAGTGCAGATGTGAGTAGCAGGGCTAGGCTTAAGCAAATTGTTTGAAATATAATGGTTTACAGATTAAGCTCTAACTAGGCATAGGTCAATACTCTTATCTATCGCTGATGTGTTAAGGGCTGCTTGTTGATGAATTTGGAATGCTGTTTGTTGGTTTTGTTGAAGATGCTGTGGTTGAGAATCTCTTCATTGTTTTACGGGCGCACTGATTGTGTTATGAACGTAAAATTTTGAATGCTAAATTAGTAGTCAAATATTGCATTGAATGCAATGGTTAGAGTGAAAACTGTAAGACCTTGAATGTATCATGTACTTATTCCAATTTGTGCATTTTGGTGAAAGTAAAAGAAATCATTAAATGTTTTTTAGAAAAGATCTAATTAGCTTTTTTATGTTACGTTATACATTTGATTGCTGCTAGCCTTCTTGTAAATTGTCAGTAGACTTGAGCTTGTTAAAAATATGAGGCAAATAATGCGTATCACCTTAATTTGTATGTGCAAGTACCGGTAGCGTGCTTTTCAAGTTTGGTTTTGACTTTTTTTAAACATTTTTGTGTCTGTTTTTTTTCGTTATTTTCTTGCTTTTTGTCAAGGTAAATTATGGGGTTTTTCTTCATAACAGAGTGGCAACACTGAGGATAAGTCAGTCCGTACTGTTGCATTTCAGGCAAGACGATATTAGTTAGAATCTGGTTGAGATGAGTGTAAGTGGCTGTGAGAATCTGACTGTTACGCAAATAACTGCTGTTGAGGTCCTACAGATTTACAAATTACTCAAACTGCTTCAGCCCACTCCGACCTTACGAAACTTCTTCGATGGCCACTAGTGTCCGCCAAATTAGCTGAATACAACGCCCCAGTCCGGAAACTAGGGTAGAGATAGTCCTCAAAAAATCAGCATTTAGTATCGTTACCGTGCATATTGAGCAAAAAATGTTATCTCATGAAAGAATAAATTTATTAGTCTTGTTTAGAGCTAGGCTTTTCTGTCCGGATGTGGCTTTCTGTTCGATGTCCAAGGCCTTTGTTACGGTCACGACTCTGAGTGATAATTTAGGAGCTTTGTGCAGTTCAGATGTGGATGGCAAGCAATTATATGAGAAGATTCTAAATGGCAAAGTGCTAGTTTCAAGTCATGCAACTTAAACGTGTCGCGTCCTGAAGTCCTGACATTCTTCGAATTGCATTGCAAGTAATGCTGACGATGGCAGTATGCATTGCAAACAGCGAGCGGTCTTTCAGTAAACTCAAACTGGCCCTTTAATCCCTCCAGGCCCCAATGACTAACAATTAGTCAGGGCAGGCTGTGTGATCTAGCTTTGATGAACACAGGAATGGAAGAAACAGAAAAAGCTGACTTTGATGAAATCATAAACGAATTGCTTCGAAAAAAGCACGAAAAATGGTCTTTTGAAATTCTCATTTTTGTGTAATTTTATTTAACCAAAAAGGTTGGTATGTTAGTGTTTCGATGGAATTTGGTTTTAAACAGAAATGATACATGCATTAAATTATTTATTGCACGATTCCGATTGAATGTGTTTCGTTTTGAATGAAATTGTCGTTTGCAGTTGCGATATGTTGTTTAATTCTTTTTTGTAAGATATAAAATTTCGTCAGGCAACATTATGTAGGCCTATAAATTATGAAAATGTTATTGTTTAAATATGTTCATATTCTTCAAAAGAAAAATAAATGAGTATAGAAGCATGTAATAGTCCATATGGACAACAAATTTTGCTTGCTGAAAAGGTCAAAGCAAAAATAAAACCAAATATTTTACTTTTCGAAAAACATTAATTTTCTTCGTGATTTATTTTTCGTAAAAATTGTGCCCATATTTAATATTTAAATTATTATGAAGGGACGCGCATTTGAACTTTGCCATGGGCGCCACTTTGCACAGATACGCCACTGGGCAAAGAAAAGGGTGAAAGCAAGAAAATGACAAAATCGCGTTTGGGTCTGATGCCTTAGAGCAGTGGTTTTTGGTTTATCCAACCACGAGGACCCTAATTTCTTAGCTTGATGGTCTCTAACTGCTCAGGACAAAAGTCTTTTCACAACAATTAGAAATGAATTAAAGGGTCGAAATGTTCCAGGAGACGCTCACACTTAAAGCTTTCGGTGCATTAAAAGCCACAAACGTACGCAAACAAATTTTAATGAATTCCTAGTTGATTTTGTTATGAAGAAGGCCAGGACAAAACCTTTTTAATTGTTTACTGGGCTCAGTTCCGCCCGACTTGATTCGAAAATTGTAGCTTTTTGGATTTCAATAATGACAGTTTAAACCAGTCCCGTCGCCACGGGGAGCGTTGGTGAGCTCAGCCCCTCCTCATTTAAATATGAAACACTATAAATCAATAGAGATTTTATCAAATTTTCAGAATGTCAAGACCCCTGTGCAAACGTAGCGCACCCTAGTGAAGACTTTTTGGCAACAGTTCTAGCTTAAACCTCACATCCTTTCGCGCGACAGTTTTGTTGCGTTCAATTCTTAGCAGTCTGAAATATAACAAACACGCGAATCATGAACCTAGCAGCTGCAACCATTTAGGTGCTGTGCGTTTTACTGGACTTGTTTTGCTCGTGTGTGTGAGATTTTTACAGTCTGGTAAGCGAGTCACAATGTGGTCCTCACGTTGTGCTTTAACGTCTTTATGCCGCCACACATATGTGCAGTGTGTTTGTTTCTTTGTTTTTTGAGCACAGATAAGAAAAAACAGATGTGAAACTTATCAAAAACATAGTCCATGTGTTTTGTCAATTGTTTAACCGTGACGTTTTCGCTTGGTTTGCCTGCAAAATTAATAATCCTGTTCCCACCAGCCAAGCACGGTTTCAACAATTCCATGTCATTGACCGCTTTTGAGTCGAAGGCAGCAACAAGCGCAGTGATCGTGTGGCACTCTAGTAATGATTTACAGTTTTGTTGACCGTACATTCAGAGCGTCAATATCGTCATTTGCGGCTTTGCGCAAATTGATCAACGCTTTTTCATTTTTTCCTCGTAACAGTAGAAGAAGGGGCCTCACAAGTGGATTACCCTAGGCCCTAGGGTCTCGCATCCGCTAAATCCGAGCCTGCCTGGGGCGGACACTCCATTACACAAATGAAGCGGTACTTCAATATGTCTCGAACTGGAAGATTGAACTTCAAAACAGAAAAATTAGATCTTTCTCCGCGCTATTCAATTCGGCCAAAGGGGCCTTTCATGCTTATCACACAACAAAATGTGTTTGCGATTTTTTATAATTTGAAAATAATTTTCTTCCAAGTCGCTTTGGAGTTATAATTTTATCATTTGAGTGTGGCGTCACTGAACTGTATAATGTGAGGTCTTGGTCAGCGTTTCACCAACTTGCAAGATATCGATGAACAAACAAATGTCAGTGCAGTCAATTAATGCGAACGGCAGTGGTGGGTTTAAGGTTGGGGGGCCCGAGGCAAGACGTAAAAAGGGTGGCCCCTATGATGACGTCATTCACACTCAGCCAACCGTGATAAGTACATTTGATCAAGCCTAAAATACGGCCACCGAAGGAATTGTTCCTGGGACTACAGCATGACTGACATCACAGAAGGAGAAAATGCAAAAGAGTGTTCATGATACACAACTTTGAAAACACTGAAAGGTGGGAAGACAAGGTTAGCAACACATAAAAGTTAAGCAATAGCAAGTTGGCATCGCCTCCACTTTTCATTTTCACGCCCCATTTCTCTGCATTCACCATCAATAGACCCTTTGAAAGTGTCACACTTTCCCCTTTGAAAAAATGCTTCGTGGTTGGTATCCTGAATTTGTTCACATTCATGTCTTTACGGGAATACATGAAACCACAAAGAACAACCAAGAAGGTTATAAACACTAAATTTGTTTTAAATGTCATCAACAACATAGCATACAAAAGCATTCAACCTGAAATTTGTTTTGGAAAGCTTTGAGGCTAGATAAGTCAAGGTTGCCCTCATCTTGCATTGACACTAGTTGTTTGAAAAATGTGCAAAAGTAGGAAATAATTCATCATATACCTTACCGCAATCATTTTTAGCAGTAGCCTGCACAATTGATTAAATCTGTGCTAAGAAAAAACAGTTCGAGTTATACTGGCTAATAGCTGGCAAAAAAACTTTAACATCACCTAGCAAGTCTACAAGTCAAGTCTACCTGAAACCTAACCTGAAATCTACAAGTCAAGTCCACCTGAATAGCAAGTCTACCTGAAACCAACCACTTACCATTCAAGCTTCAAATAACCTGTGACTTCCATCATGGGCTAAATTCAAACCACCAAAAATACCTGAAATATCTGTAGAAAAAATGAGTAGGCATTCTCATGAAACTCAAAAAATGGCATTTCTGCTACCTGATAAGAAGCATGAATGTAGCCTTGCTTAGTAACTGTCTTTGAAACACAACAGCAACAATATAATACAAAATTACTTTGTAAACTAAGAAGAAAATGTTCTTTAAACTGAAAGATGTAGTGTGGTCACTGTCTTATTTTCTGATGGAAATGTTTACTAAGGTACAAGAAATGAGAAATTTGTCTAACCTTTTCAACTCAAAGACATAAAAAAGAAATCCTTGGATAAAAATATGAATATTCTAAAGCATGTATTTATCAACTTCATTTTTACTAAACTTGAGTTTTTGTGTATGGTACATCTGATTATGCACTAGACCAGTGGTTCCCAACTAGGGTGCCATTTACAATACCCAGAGGTGCCGCGAGATAATACGTTTGGTTAATATACCATTAAAAATACATTTTCAAACTGTCATCAAACTTCAAAGCAAATTGCTATGGGTTCCACACTGGGTGCTGCAAATTATAATTATCTTCTGTAGGTGCCGCAAGCCTGAAAAGGTCGGGAACCACTGCACTAGACAGACATACCGTGGCTATTAGCCACTATCAACAACTTGGGTGCTTCAAGCTGCACTCTACTCTGCAGGCTCACCAGTACCACCTGTACAACAACAAATCTGTCCAGGAAACCTGTACATTTTTCATCAGCTTTTATTCTTTCTTCCTTTTTTCTTCTTTTTGCTGCTCCACTTGGATACTTTCTGTTCAACTGTGGCATTTTCATAAAATTATCAATAAACCAAATACCTCAATCTCTAAAAATCATCATTGCAAAAATTTTTGCTCTTATTTGATAGGGTCTTTTCAGAACTTTTTTGGAAGAAATTATAACCCACAATTTTTTTAGGTACAGAAGTTGCTTTGAAGCTTTTCTTTAGTTGCACATAGGAGATGGTGGTGGGGTCCCTTTGAAAGTATAGTATTTACACATTGCAAATGCTGTTAGAGTTCCTTTTGTAAGCAAGTTACTTACACATTACAATTGCTGTTGGGGGCCCTTTGAAAGCAGGGTACTTTCATATTAACGTTGCTGTTTGGGCCGCTTTCAAAGCATAATACTTTCACATTACAGTTGCTGTTGTCGTTGGTGGCCCCTTTGAAAGCAAGGTACTTAAACATTACAATTTCGTTTGGGGCGCCTTTGAAAGTATAGTACTTGCCTATTACAATTGCTGTTTGGGGCCCTTTAAACGCAAGGTACTTCCACATTACAGTTGCTGTTTGGGGCACCTTTGAAAGCAAGGTACTTATACATTACAATTGCTGTTGGGGGCCACTTTGAAAGCAAGGAATTTTACATTACAGTTGGTGTTGGGGCCACTTTGAAAGCAAGGAATTTTACATTACAGTTGCTGTTGGGGCCACTTTGAAAGCAAGGAATTTTACATTACAGTTGCTGTTGGGAGCCCCTTTGAAAGTAAGGTACTTACTACTTACACATTACAATTGCTGTTGGGGGCCCCTGTGAAAGAAGAGTACTTACACACTACAGTTTCTTTTAGGGGCCCTCTTAAATGAAGTTTAGAAGCATAATATTTACACATTTAAGTGGCTGTTAGGAGCCCCTTTGAAAGCAGATTACCTTCAAATTGCAGTTGTTTCTGAGGCACCCTTGAAAGCAAAGTACCTGCATATTAGTTTTTGTAGGGAGGCCTTTAAAAGCAAAGTCCTTACTTATGATGTGCTTAGTATGAGTGGATAATAAGTTTTTCACCAAAAATAAGGAGAATTAATGCACGTAACACCTCAAGGGGGGGCCGAGGCAAGTGCCTTGCTCGCCTCCATTTAAACACACCACTGGCGAACGGTATACAGACTGCTTTGCTTAAGCGATTGCCAGTTTTTTGGCAAAACTGTCAACGGCAGCTGTTTGCAACACGGCCGATCGTGCGTTTCCATTCACACAAAACAGAGAAGACCCTTAAGGCATCACAAGAACCACAGTGTCTCTGAATAACGTTTTTGTTTATTACTTTTAGCCGACTGATTGCGCTAGAGAGTCAATAGAAAACCCTCGCCTGCTGATTTTGATGTACTGTTTGTTTTAATAAAGTCATGCTGTACCACTTCATTTAAAAGATTTCTGAAAAAGTCATTTTTCTGTTTATTGCTTTGTTTAATTTAGTCAGTTTTTGGTCGTTGTCTAATATTAGGTTTCAAGCTTACCTGAATGCATTTCAAACCGGTTTTTGACTTGGTGAACTAGCAGTTTCTAACGAACCAAAAAAGTCCGCTCATCGGATTTTTTGATGGAAAAATTATTTTTAAAAATGTATTTCAAAAACCTAAATTTTAAAGTTTTTAGGTCAATACATACCCTTTGCCATTACCGGATTTTCTATTTCAAATTTGGTGGGAAGGCGTAAGATTATGTGTAAACCCATTCTGTGATTTTGAGATGCAAGAGTAATGAAGCCTCAAAGACGAAGAACTAAAAAATGGCTCCAAAATCTGGACATCTTACCACCAGGATTCGAAAATACAGAACTGAGGCCAAGCGTCTTTGTAGAAAAGGGCAACTGTACTTTTTTTGTAGAATCAGTTTTTCCAACCTGCATAGTTTTAGCTGCACAGCTTTTTGAATTAAGTTATTAAAATTGTTGCAAGTACTCTAAATCGGGTTTTCCCCCGTAATGTGTCACAAGGACGTCATACATGCGCAAAACGTACATCATAAAATGCTCTGCGTGATATCCTGTTTGACAATGTCTTCGATCATGATATCGCTTCTTTGGTTCGAGAGTTATGACCAGAAACATGATGCAGGGCCACAATAGTGTGCCTCCTGCCGTTCCTAAAGGCTTCGAAATGAAGTAATTTCGTTGTTCTTAAGCAGCACATTACAGTAGCTACTCAAAGAAAACAGAAGAAGTTTTATGATTGGAAAATATTCTTTGAATAAATAGATAGATTCAAAGCCTTAACTCGTGTGACCTATTAGCGACAATCACAAATTGCTTATTTCTAAAATAATTTTAGCTCGCTTCTTTGCCATTGTTGACAGACAAACTACATTCACGTTACGTTAAAGAGAAAGCGCTCATCCTATGATGCTAGGTTCTTCAAGCTAAGGGTAGCTAATTTTGTGGCAATCAGTGGAATCCATTTCAACAGGCACGAGTTAGGACTCCTAAGTTGGGAGGGCGATGTAAGAATGATTCAATTGGAATTCCGGAGTCGGATAAAAAATCCGACTCCGAATCCTAGTGTTCTGAGGAATCCGACACCTTGCCACTCCGCAACCCTCCTACCTAGGGCGCTGCAGGTCACGAGATGGTCTCTACCCCTCATGGTCCTACCGGACGACCTTGTTTCGCATGAACAGATGAAACCCTGCATGGCTGGGTTTGTGTAAATCACTGTCGGAGTTGAAGAAATTCCGGTAAGTTTCCATCTGATCCCTGCATTGTTCGGTCGTATATGCAGCGCAGTGATGTATATACAGCGCAGTGATGGGCGAGGTTTGTCGTCGCGGGCCATTGTTATCGCACGCGGCGCTCTGGCAAGCGATTGTTACTCTTCATACATTGCGATATTGTTCTAAGTTGCTTTTCACCAAACGAGGCGTTTTTCAGACTAGGGTTAGGGGCTCTACTCCTATTTGCCTTCGCTGGTCATTTAAAGCGAAAACAACCGTTTTAGTTGCGTGGGCCATAATTGGCCCGACCTGCTCCAGTAAGTTTCAATGTTAATCAGTTTCGTCACTTTCCAACATGATCGATCTAATCTTGTAAGTTTCAATCTAATTCTATGGCTGTATCTGACCAAAGTCGCATTCGTTTCAAACGCCTACCTGCAAATTCCATCTTATTTCAATATGTATCCGTCGCAATTGCGCAAACTTCGGTTTTGTTCTTAGTAGTTACCTTTTTCGGGCAAAATTGGTCTTGTGTTTCGATCTCATTTCAAAATTTCTCAACAGAAGTCACGTCTTTTTCTACATTGCATATTCATTTCAAGTCAGAAGTTTGTGTCCGTGTTGGGGTGTTAAGTCACAACCGTTCACCGTTAATGTTGGACTCCGACAAAGGTATGTGCTGTCACCAATCTTCTTCATAGTCTACATGAATTGGAGATACAGTCACAGCCGAGTCACCGTAAAAGCTGTCAGTTTTTAAATTGGTGCTTGTTCCGATCCTCACCTGTGGCCATGAATCTTGGATAATGACTGAAAGAGTGCTGTTGTAAGTGCAAGCGGCAGAGATGGGATTTTTGCGAAGAGTTCACGATATGACACTTCGCAACAAAGTTGAAAGTGCGCAGCTGTGAAATTTGTGAAACCCTGAATGTCGATTCATTTCTCCTTCCAGTAGAAAAATCTCAGATACGTTGGTTCGGCCATTTGATCAGAATGTGCCAGGAAATATTGGCGAGGCAAGTCCTGCTGGCTACACTCACGGGAAAGTCGACCAACGACCTGGTGGAGTGGCTACATCTGCAACTTTGCTTGGTCCGGTCTTCTTGTGTGGAGCCAGCAGAACTATCTGAGATTTCTGTTGACGTGAGGTACATCTACTCATCTTGGGGGAACTGCCCCCGCGACCCTCTCCACAAAGAAAGGCGGGTATGAAAAGGAGTGAATGGCTTGATCTCACTCCAGTGCGCTTCAATGTAATTTGTACACTTTTGGTCTCAATCAGTGCTGCCACTCTGTTGTTACGGAAATGTACCAGATTCCATGATAAAATAACACTAGATTCACACAAAAAACACTAGATTACAAAAGCAAACTTACACAGAGTGAAAATGCCCAGAAAAGTCGTTGCAATGCCAACCAAAGACTCATTGGAAACCAGAGACAAAGAAAACGGGAGATAGCAACAACCCTTGTGTTTGATTGTACAGGTCACTGAACCTTTTGACAGATGACCAAGTGACTTCGCAGCGGTTTAACTCAAAACATATTATATTTTCTTGTGTAATTTAAGATTTCATTAGGTAGAATTTTTGAAATGTTACAACTGCACTAAAATCAAAAAGGTCTCAAGTAAAGTTATAATTATACAAAACTGTGCAATTATATACATTCAGCTCACTCATAAAAAAAACATTAGACTGCCATAAAAAAACACTAAGAGATAAAATGACAAAACACTAGATATCGTGGAAAAACACTAGGAGTGGCACTACTCATCTCAATTTAAAGTTTCTGAACCTCGTATTCGTCTTTGGTGTTATTGTGGATCCCATTTCTACCATTTGCTGATAACATCGCGCGTGACAATTCGTTCTTGCATTCTGTCATTTTTCTCGAAAATAGAAATTTATTACATATTCAACTCTTTCTTTGAGGAAACTACTATTAATGTCCGTGGCGAGTTTGCTGTTTGTTGGTTAATGCAGCGCCAATCCATTGCAGCAACATATCTGTTGAGGCTTCGTCAGGATTTGTATTTACTTATCGAATAATCATGGAATATCTAGAAAACATCCCTGGGTATTATCTTGTTCATAACTGACCACAAACATCATCGTAATGTTTTCCGACTCTCGAAACGAAGAACTAGAAAGTGATACCCTTTGCGTCCAAAGCGAGACCTACAGTAAGACCTTCGATACCGCAACTGCAGATGATATTTCTCGAGGCATGTCTCAAGTTTCCCGATTTGATTTGACCAAAAGAACTAACAACAAATAAATCATGTCAAGATTTTGTAAGTAACCATATAACTTGATGCTGTACAGCTGCTCGATGGCCGAAATAAATGCTGAAAATTGTGTTTCGATACCTTTTTGAATTAGCGTCAAAATTGCTAAAACATTGCCATTTAAGAGAAACGTCTGCTGACATTTTTTCATGAGCGAAATGTTCGTCAACTGTTCACTCAAAGCAAGTCATGAGCGTTTCTTTTGTTTCACAATTCGGGAGTTAATTGTTTCTGATCTTTTGACTCTTCGGCTTCAAGTGCAAAATGCGCTGAAACCTGAAAAGTGAAAAAGTGAAAGAACTTCCGATCTTCACGTCAGAAAAAAGAGTTGCACCTTTAAACATGCTTGTTAGTTAGAAAGCATGTAATCATTGTTTGTCTTGTGTTAATGAAATTGCTGTTATGTTTTAAGCAGCGGCAAACGTGGCATTTATAATAACATTTGACCAAGGTAACAGTTTAAAAAAGTTCCACATGTATTCCAATCTGGAAGGTATAAATTTTTATAACAAGCGATGCAACTTGTGTAATTTTAAGACTCCTCCGCATGTTATTTCAGAAACATTAATACTCTGGATTGTTTCAGTGCAGACCTTCTGTGCCTTTGGAAAATATATAGAGTTCGAATATTTCTTTCACTTTTCAATATTTAATAAATCTGTTCTTTCTAATTTCTGATTCAAAAATACTTCTTATTTTTCTTAAAACATTCAATGCAAAATATGTTTTTATGGAAAAGCAAAGCGTTTGATCATATTTTAAAAACACGACGCTTCCAACAACATTGCGATGAAACGAAGGCAAGAATTTGTCTTCAAAGGGATTCGCTCCACAGAGGAAAAACTTGCAAGAAACCAGTGACAAAATCTTTGGTGAACAACGTTTTAAGATGGCCCGGAATGAACACGTACATTTGAGTAAATGTTGTTCTGAGGCAAAGACAGAAACCTTCATTTAATGTTCAGAACACCGTATTGTCAAACGTTCTTGAACCTCAAGACGCCAACGCGAAAACATCCTTTGCTTTGAACACATCAACAGAACTGTTGAAAACGCAAACATGCGAAGCATTTCACGCTTGGCTGGACATGAGTTATCCTTGTATCTCCACCTGTTGTCACTGTGGTTACAATTGTCACTGAGCAAACGCGTAACCACCACCTTGACGTTGTGAACCCCACTCCTTGTTCAGTGTGGATCAGGTGCCTTCTCGCCTTAATATTGTTGGCAACAAATTTCTGAAAAAACGTTTCTGAAATACCTGAGTGCAAATGCGGCAATCAGGGCAAAGCGATCTTCAGAAACCCGAGTACATTTTTTAAGCTGGCATTTTAAATAAATTGGCGCCAAAATGTTGCTTGCGTCCGGAGACATTTTAGGGTGCGCGACGTCATGGTTGTAAAACACGAAGAATGGGAAAGAAACAAACAAAGTTTGAACCCGGACGAGGTGTTTTCTTGTTGTGGTGTGGGTCGAGCGGAGAAGAAAGGGATGTTTGCGCAACACGGCCGAGGGCTGAGATTTATTGCACGACCTGTTGCTGTGAAGGAAGTTGATGGAGGCAACAATCCCAAAACGTGGAGGTTTTAATAATTTTTACACAGTTTTCATTGCTGCAGCAGTTCGGTGCTGATTGAACCACGTCATATCCGGTGCAGTTTTGCGCATATAATGTCAGATATAGCGTCAGATATAGAGTCAGACATAGCGTTTAGTTCACGCGAGTATCTACGGATCTGTGATCAAACAAAGCCAACTGCTTATACATTCCAGTGAAACGCATGCATTTGATGCAGATCCGCTTAATGGCCGATCGCTCCTCTCAGAGTTAAGCGCAGAAAACGAGACGGAGGGTTTTTTTTCCTCGACACTGGGACGCGTCGTGTCAAGAACGCAAATTGCTTTGCAGACTAAAGTTCGTCCGAATAGGTTCAAAGCACTTTCAGGCGCAGCCCCCCCTAAACACAATCGTAAGTGAAGTTCTGAATACCGAGGCGGGACCCGATTGGCATTTAATTATTTATGGCTACAAACCAGGAGTGGGGAACCTGCGGCCCGCGGGTCAAATGCGGCCCCCATGGGCATTTGATATGGCCCGCATCTGAAATTCTCGTTACCCAAGTTACAGCACAACATCGCGTCAAAACGAAGCTTCATGATAAGCAGGTACTTGGATAGTAAGTGAAAATAAGTCGCTCTTCCTCATAATTAGATACTGGTAGAATTTTAGGATAAAATTAATTGATTTTGCGTCCCGCCAGCGATAATTCACAGTTCATGCGGCCCGTGATTGTAATAGATCCCCACCCCTGCTATAAACGGTTGGTTGAGTGAACAAGTCACAGATCAGTGCTTTGTATGTACTCGTAAAATCACCACAGGTTGCTAAAGTCATTGTGGCTGCCAAGGTAACTGTGATAGCTAGACCGGTGAGACAGATATTCTTAGTGTCCACGAAAACTTCGCCAAAATCTTATTGAGTTCAACCTGACGCCACTCCAGCAAGTACCAGTGCATCCAATTCCTCTGTTCGTAAACACCTTCTCGAGTTTTCAACGCCTTAGCCCTTGCAGTACATCTCTTCATCAAAGAAACGTTCATTAAAAATTTAACCTAACGTTACAAAAAATTCCAGGTTGGCAAACGTTTAGAAGGAGGGCTTCTTGCAACTGTTTTTCAATTTGAGAAACGTTCTACTGCACTTTTCAGTTTGCGTGTGAGATGGAGCTTCATGGACACACCAGTGCGTGTTTGAAACTAGAATTCACGTGCTTTCTCGAAATTTTGCTTTAGTTTTTCACCATTTCACCCGTAAGCTTTTGATTGCAATTTGCAGGACTGAAGATGAATAAAAAATGTGGAATCGTTTTTCCTAACAAAAAATATTTGCTGATTGAATCGACTGCGTCACGTTTTTGGAGACTTATTGTTGGAAAGTAAAACAACAGTGTCTTGGTCAGTTAGAAATCCACCGTGAATGTTTAATTCGTTTTTCTACCAAACCTCGGTTGTATCCAGGCCTACTGCTTTTGACAGTCATCACCAGAAATGCACCAACAACGCAATCGATTAGCAACCGCTACATTATGTCGTTAATTAGCCGACCGGATGCCAGAAACTAATAATTTAGCTACATCGAACTTTCATGTACTCTGTAATTAAACACAGTGGCCAGATTCACGTCCGTAGCTACAGGTTGTCGATCTCATTTCTTAGGGTCAGAACTGTGAGGAAAAGTGTCTGATGGTTTTCTTTGCATATGACAGGCATTTTTATCAACTTCAGTTCATGTTTTGAAGCAAATCTTTGAAAGAAATGGATGTTTTCGGCAAAGAATACGTCCTCGGTGCTTTGTCACTCGTTCCAGAAGAATCACGACCTGATGTTGAGAAACTCTGTAAAGAATTCGATGAAGGAATGAAAGCTTCGACATTCTCCTTCCAGGACGGTTACGGAATGTACCCAGGGTTCTCGCTCACTACAGCAAAGAATTATCGCCCAAGAAATGGTGACGTTCTGGTCGCTTCTTACGCGAAAACGGGTGAGTTGTTTTAATTAAGCAGATCTATAAAAGCACAACATCAGTTTAGACGAAAAAAGTGTAAAACGTATGATTTTTTTCGACAACACCTCATTGCATAGAAACCTTCATTGTCGTAAGCGTTTACACTTAGTCCACTTTGCCACGTTCGTTTGTTGTTGGATGAAGGTTGTGTGTCGGAAAGATAATTTCAAGTTACTCGTTGGACTCAAACTCAGATGAGTGGTTATGAAATATTTTGCAGCAGAGCGATTAAACAGATTACGCCGCCCTCCTATATTTTGTTTGTTCTGCAGTAAATGACCGCCACGCCCAAATGCACCGGAGCATTCCCTCCCACTCTGCGATCATTTCAAGTAATTCGAAACAGTTTAGTGCATTTAAGTTTTCTGCATTCGCCAGGGTCGACCTGGACAAGGGAGATAGTCAGAAGAATAATATATTGCAAGGATCAAGAATTGTTGGAAAAAACAAAGAGCATCACGCATCTTTATGCGTATCTAGCAATGGATCCAGGTGAGTCTTCTTAGACAGAAACTAGTGCATAAAATAATCTTGAAACTTTCTTTCAATTACAGTAAGTTTCGTTTACCTTATGTCCATTGACCAGTCACCACTGCTTTCCTTCTTGCCCGCTGCGTGCCAATGTACGCCTGTCTACGTTGGGTAAGGTAGACGGAGTTTCGAATCAGTGTTCGTCAGCATCAAGTCACCTACTTCTTCGACAAGACATTGATACTTTGATTCGAAACGGTGTACGTGCATTTGTTCAGCAATATTTATCGCCGTTGAACATTTTGTTTTGCTCATTTCAAATGTCTGACGCTCTCCGCACGTCTTCGTTTTCGCTCAGCGTTTCTTAATGACGATGTAAGGTTGCAGGAGTCACTGACCAGTTTCACTTTCAGCGTTTGTTCTTTCCCTGCATTGCATGCGTATTGCGTACATGTACATACGTCTTATCTGTGCTCAAAAATGCTGCAGTGTGGACCTCCAGTCTATGATAGATAAAAACTTGAAATAGATAAAGAACTATTATTTATTATTCTCCTCAGCGATGAAGTATGAAGTGGTTGATAATCTCCAAATACCAAGAAGAATCATGGCCACGCATCTCCCAGCTCCTCTGATTGACTTTAATCAACTGAATGAAAAGAGTGTTAAGGTACTGTTAAGCACCATGGTTGAAGTTAATGTGCATACGGTGAATGGAATTGTTGTCTTGAAAAATTTATCTTTCATTTTGTATGTTGAGTGGACATTAATTATTTCTCAAGCAGTATATTTTACCATATCTTAGAGTTTACAATTCTGGAACATTAAAAAAACAATAAGGATTAAAGCTTAGTAAAACTTTTTCCTCACGTTTTCATACACAATAGGGGGAATTGCGCTGTTAATGAAGAAAAGCTGAAGTGCGACATGGAGAAGCAATTATTGCTGGAACAAATATTGTTCATTAGACAAGTGATAAACTCTGGAAGTCTTTTCTGAATGTTTATATTTAATGAATATTACTGTGGTAGCAATTTTGATAGAATACTGCGTTTACAACTTCAGTTACAAGCAACTTCACCTTTACATCAAATTTCATAAACTTCCTTTAATCTTTCTTGTAAACGAATAGACATGACCTACCACCGTAAGTCTGTTTCTTTTTTTTATTGAGTTGTTCAAATCTGTGTATTTCATCAAAAACTATTTGTTTGATGCAAATGAAGAGAATGTTTGATGGTAAAAATTCTTACTAACGTCATTTTTTAGACTGATAGAAATTTCTTATGAAAATAAAAGTGTCTCACTGGAACAGCAAACTTGAAAATAAACATTTGATTGATTACAAGATAAATGAAACAAAGCCTAGTGCGGTACAGAGTCAACATAATGCAAAAGAACAACAGAGTATACGAGTAGACTTTCTCTCTTTCCACAAATCTTTCCACAAATCAGTGAACCATTGTCTTTTCGAAAGTAAACGTTTCAAAGGTCGTATAATCCAGTGGTTCTTATAATCCAGCACATGGATTTCGATCAAACTCAGCTTCAGGGTTCCTGTCTGGGTCCAATGCGTGGCTCATTTTGTGTGTTAATAAAACATACACGTATGATTTAAGGAAACAACATTTTCTTCCAATCACGAAGGGTTTGCATGAAAAAAGGTGGTGTGCCTCGAACATGGTTAAGAAGCACTACTGCTTTAATCCAGGCGCGGCCTTCAGCATAAAATTCTAAATCAAAGTTTGTCTTGAATGAAATGATCTTCGGTTTGTTTAAAGATATTGGATGAACAATTTTCAATTTTTTTGGGATAAAATTTGATAACTTTGTTTCAAACGGTTTTCATTGGTTTGGAACTTTTTATCCACTTACGATTGTATTCTGTAGTTATTTTACATTGAACAGTTGATGCCGAAAGAGAAAAAAATTGCCTCTGCGGAAATGTTTCTATCTTAAATCAGTTTTGAAGGAGCACCACGACAAAGTAAAGTTTACACCTATAGTTGTCTGTGAATGATAAATTTTAAACTGATGAAGTCTCGTATTTTCACATTCGAAGATGAAATAAACCAATTTTGTTGTTTCCAGATAGCAGTTGCTTTTGTAATTTGTCAATGAAAGTATGTACTTTACACGATGGGTGTAAGCAAGGAATCTATCAGCAAATTTTTAATAGGAAATCGATTTCACGTAAAATTACGCATCCTCAGTCCTTATTCAAATAGAATTCTATTCTATTTGAATCAGTTGTTATTCAAATAGAATTCAAATAGAATAGAATTCTATTTGAATAAGGACTGAGGATGCGTAATTTTACGTGAAATCGATTTCTTATTAAAAATTTGCTGATAGATTCCTTGCTTACACCCATCGTGTAAAGTACATACTTGAATAGAGATATGTGCAAGTTTGAATCATCGCAAAAATACGAAAGCAGACGGCAGTTGACTGATTCCTCGAAAGCATACAGAAACACTAGTGCTTTTAAGTATTGTCAATGAAAGTGTTTCTTTGCAGACTGGGAAAGTTCGAGGATAAAAACAATATGTAAAGTGTTTTTTATCAAACGTGATGCGACACATCAAGTGTGACTGTAACAGCATTAAAATTCACGCTTGGTTCGTTTCACTTTGGTGTTTTATTTAATATTCACTGCGACTCTGGTCTTCTCAAAAGAAGCTTCAGGAGATTCTTAAAACTCGCCTGTGGCTGAGCCAGCTCTGGTCAATGCCTGCGTTGGTTTCAGATCATTTACGTTGTTCGAAATCCCAAGGACCAGGCAGTCTCTTGGTTCAACTTTGTTCAAAAGTTCCCCTCAACTAGAGAACCTCCTCTTCTGGAACGTTTTCCACAGAATGAAAAAGAAATGCACGATGCATATCTTCAAGGTTGGTATACAGCAGGGTTTCCAAACGCTTTTGTTTGAGGACCACATAAGCTGTTGCACAACACTTTGAGGACCGGACATCTTACGTAATATGATTGTTTCGGGTTATGTTAAATTTTACCAAATCAACAAATGTTTCATAAACTCATTATTTGTTCATTATGGGCAAATGTATTTGCGCCCGGATGAAATTGCTTCGCGGGCCGGTTATGTCTGCGGGGCGTACTCTGGATACCCCTGGTATGCAGTAAAAGCCAATCTTCAAAAGTTATGCACCAGTAGCTGAGCGGTATTAGCGAAATAGCATCAATTAAAAATGTTTTACTTGTTGCATAACCAGAATCTTTATGACGTTTCCGTCTATGACGAAATTTGTACGAATGTTTTTGTCTTTTTTCGAGATTCAAATTTATATCAACAAAAAACTCCGTAATTTGTGAAATTCTCCCAGTAGAATTAGCTGAATGATGCAACGCATCAGGAGTGGTTCAAAATGTCCCCGAACCCCCATGAGTAAGCCGAAAAATATTTGCGGTATTTACAGCAGTTGTTTTTACGAAACACGTAATTTATGGTGTTCGTGCTGTGATCATTAAACATTATGAGTGTTTCATCCCTACACTATAACATTCTGACCAATACTGTAGCATTTTGACACGTGCTTCCTTCCCATAGGTCGTCACTGCTTCATGGCAAAGGAGGGTGAAGGATACCTGGAGCATGTCAGGGATTGGTGGGAACGTTTCAATGACGACAATGTAATGGTTCTAGTGTTTGAAAAAATGAAAGAGGTTTGTGACGTGATAATCCCTTTTGAGAGTTGAATTCAAAGTCGCTGCATGCCTGACCTCTGATTGGCAGAACTTGCCGCGAGAAGTTCGCCGATTGGCTGAATTCATTGGAGTGGATCTGAGCGATGACGAGGTTTCATCCATTTCTGGAGCTACAGACATCAACGGAATGAAACACAATTCTGTATCAAAACAAGTTTCCAACTTGTTTATTCGAAGAGGTACATCATTTCGCTGTTTTGTCCAATTTTGCTGTTTTACGAAAGAGCAACAAAACTTCTGAAAACAAATAAAATTTTTTACATCAGGTGATCATGTTTTGTTTGTTTCTGTCTTTGTAATAGTCTTTCAAAAGGGATAAAGAGTGATTCGTTTTTGTAGAAGGCAAGAAAATTTCGAATGAACTTAATTAAATCAAAGTTATATCAATGGGTCTGTTCAAATTCTTCACTTTATGCACCTTCCTGGTCAGCTGCTTTCGGAAAATGCTTTTATCTTTCACCTTTAGCCATTACTTTTCTGACTAAGTTATGTGACGCCCTTTCAGTTTCGTTTATATTCGGTTTCCGTACTGCTTTCGGAGTGTCACGAGTGGTCTGCGGCATCCATCTCCGCTTACTTGCGCCGTGGTCCACGCGGCTACTTTCGCAGTGAATGCTGCACTAGTGGCGAGTCAATGGCAGCACCGCGCGTGAACTGTTGCATTGCTCCAATCTATCAATGCCGAGCACGAGGCTGGACATGCAGCACATGCAGTTTTTCAAGTCTTCGTTATGATCCGACCGGGAATCGAACCCAGCCTAGCAGCGTTGATGACATGTGATCATCTCTGGGAAACGCCCCAAACTCAAGTGCACTGTTCCTGAAATTCGTGGAAGAAACTAGTGATGCCCTGCGAAGGGCTGGAACCATGAACCCATGATCCTTTTGGGAGACCTCAAAGCAAACGTTGGAAACGATGATGGGGACGGAAGTGTGCGATCGGTCAAAATGGTGAAGCTGACGTAAATCATAAACAGAAAGCGTCTGCCGCAACCGTGCTGCGACAATACGATTCATATCTTGAAAATTTATCCCGAAACAGAGATTTTCGTAGATGCGCTTGAACTGACAGTCGCTGATCAGTTTCTGCCTCGTTCCAGTTGACTTGTTCCCTTCAGTGTTCGTGTCAAAAGGAGCAGAATCGTCGAATGATCAACACCTGGTTGTCTGTAAATTACGTCTTGAAAAACCAACAGGATTTCCACGAATGTGTCAGACGAGACTGGGAGGACCTACGGAATAAAGTCGGAGGCCGTGATGGACAAGGTTGCAAAACGGCCGTTCGCATAAGGCACTGGTTCTCAACCTTTTTGTCGCCGTGTACTCCTTTCATTGCACCCACAACCGCTGCGAACCCCTTCATTTTGTCAACCTTTACTCGGTTATTGAGAAATTAGATTTGGTCGCTTCTTGGCGTGAGCAATGTCTGTACTGTGTGCAGTGCATCGAATCGCCACCGAGAACACACTTAACCAACCAAAAAAAACAAACAAAACGCACGGTAAATTTCCAAGATTTCCGCGGACTCGTTGAAAATACTTCACGAACCCCGAGGGGCGCCGACCCCCGGTTAAGAACTGGCATAAGACGTATCGTCCTTGTTCCGAGAACTCCCAGAATGCACAGCAGACGAGGAGGTGGAATCGCGGCTGTTCAAAGCAGCTGTAGCTTCATCTTCTGTTCAGGTACGCGGAAGGAAACGACTCGGTGTGACGAACAATGAAAAAAAGTAACCCCTTGGTGGAAGCAGGAGGTGAAAGATGCTATTCGAACAAAGGAGTTAACCTACAAGGCATGACTTCAGAACCAGGCTCAATCTTGTTATTATTCGCCGTACGCTGAGGCGCGAAGGTCCGCACCCCCTCACAGTGAAAAAGTCCAAAATACAATCTTGGGAGAATTTCGGAGATAGTGCTGGCAAGTTAACAAAGTGTTCTGGAAAGTCATCCGTGGGCTTCGCGGCAAAAGATCTCATGCTGCTAGATCCATCAAAAACCAAAACGGCTTGTTATGCAACAATGATAAGGACATTCTTGACAGATGGCGTGAGTATTTCGAAGATCCAATCACTTTCACAACATCGGACAAGGAGGAGGTACATTTGGGGGAGGAAAATACCATCACTGCAGCCGAAGTCTCCCTTGCTGTCAAAACACTGCAGGCTGCGATGAAATCCGACCTGAAATGTTCAAAGGCTTGAATCGATGTGATGTTTGGTTGACTCCTGTGTGCCAAGTGGCTTGATATTCTGGGTGGGCACGGAAAACTGGCAAATCAATAAAATAATCTTGCAAACCCATATTTCCCCGATCAATCAAAGACCAAAGTAATGAAGGGGACACTCGTGGCAGATGGAGAGAATATTTCCAAGATCGTTTAAAGACTAGTTATCATCAGACAAAGGATACAGGAGATGCATTTAATGGAGGAAAATACTGTCACTCCATCCGAATCTTATTAGCTGTCAAAAAACTTGAATACTAGGAAGACTGCAGGTTGTGGTGAAATCCGACCGGAAATACTCAAAGCCTTGAAACGAAGAGTTGTTTGTCTGACTCGTGTGTTTCAAGTGGCCTGGTGTTCTAGAAGAGCACCGAAAGATTTGCAAACTGGGGTGATCATCCCCATACACAAACAGGGGGCCAGGAGTGAATGCACCACCTATCGGGGCATTTCTCTCCTTGGCGTGTCTGCGTTTGTGGAGTGTCTTCAGAAAATATGCCTCGAAATAATTCATCCAAAGTTGGAGGAAACCCAGTGCGGTTTTGTCCCGGCCGTAGCACCACAGACCAAATTTTTACTCTCCAGGTCCAAATCCAGCCCACGAAGACATTCTATCCGACCCGCGAAACCATTTCATCTGGGCGCAAAAATATTTTGTGAATAATGAAAAAACAATATATTTACGAATATTTGTTGATTTGGTAGAATGTAATGTATTTCGAAAAATCGCGTTACGTAAGATGTCCCGCCCTCGAACTCCTCGAACTGTTGTGTAATATGTTATGTGGCACTTTGACAAAAGTCTTTGGAGGCCCAGGTTCATATCAATAATATCGTGAGAAAACTTGTCGCCCAGACCGTGAAATTTTTATCCTAAACTCACTAAGCTGAAAAGTGAAGATCGCAACTGCTGAGTCACTCATACAATGCTGAGTCACTCATAAAATGGAACGTTGTGCTTCCACATTAGTGGCAGAAAAGTTCAAGTAATTTTTATGCAAGTTGTCGCTTCCGTCCTTATTATTGAACACTTGCCAAATTCGACAAGGACAGAAACTTTGAGATTTTCATGCAACCAAAACAATGCTAATGACGTTGATTCTACAACTTGCAAAAAATTTAATCGAAAAAATTACGTGAGAACCAACATCTTCCCTCAGTGCTTTACGTCAACGCACATGTGTCAGAAGATTTCCAATAAAATTCAACCTTTCATTTTGCCAAGCGGTGGATAGTTGCAACATTTTTGGTAATTTCTTGTACGACACGTTTCTTGCAAGTTGTTACTTTGTTTCAGGTGCTGTTGGTGAATGGAAAAAGCATTTGACGGTTGCCCAGTCTGAATATGTTGATGAAAAAGTTAAGAAAATTCTTGGAGATACTGGGATCGAGTTTATCTACGAACTCAACGATTGAACTCCAACCGGGAAACCAGTAAATCAATATTACGCCACTTGGCCGTGGACATATTGTCAAAAGATCCGTGTTTATTTGACAAAATGCTTGTTTTTTTTCTACATCCTGTATTTGACTACAAATACCTGATTCGTTAGAAACAGCCGATGGTTCAGAACCGATCTTCTAATCTGATCCTATAAAGAAACCTCCTTCTTACACTTGCACAAATTGTAATATTTCTTGAAAAGAAGGAACGAGTAATTTGTGAAGCCCCGATCTTTGTATTGGGCGAAACCTTCCTGGCACAAGTAGCATCGGATAAAGGAGTACTCCCGTGGCTTTGCGCCACCGGGGATGTTATTCTTCGACTTTCTGCTGTTGCTTCGCGACTCTGTCTTTTCTCCTTTGCATTACGCGACGTCTGCCATGCACAGCAGCTGCCGCTTGCGTGGCTGCTTCACGATGACGAATTTAAACAGACATTACATCAATTACTGTCGGAACCAGAATGACGTTTGAAAGCATTAAACAAAAATTGTGATAACTTTTATTCTGTAAAACATTTTCTCTCCATTGGGCTTACGAATAACTATGCTGAATATTGAAAAACAACAAACATCGGTTCAATGCGTTGTTCGAACAGTTCAACTGATAAAGGTCAAATACTGACAGATAGAAATACGCAGGTTGTGGGTGTCGGGAGGATTTTATCCAGGGATGGACAATAGTGGACTTTTCCTGAGGTAACCGAAAACATTTTTCCAGTCGGGAAAAATGGTGAAATTTCATTTTTCCCTCTCGAAACTAAGGAAACAAGCCTTTTTTGCTAAAAATGTAACAGAAAAATGTCAAATTTCCAAATCCAAGGGGAAAGGCCCCCTTTCCGGCGCCACCGTGCGGACCCAAATGTGCTTTTTTCGAAACCTGCCATAAACAATCATAACAATTAGCCGTCGGATATAATGTAATTACCACAGTTTTCAAGATCAATACATGTCACAACGAACGACCAAAGCTGTAGACACGGGCGTCGGGAGGGGGGGAGGGGGCCTTGCCCCCACCCTGGATTTTGAAATTATTAGCAAAAAAAGGTTGTTTTTTTCAATTTCGAGGGGTAAAAAACAAATTTCACCACTTTTGGCCCCCCCTGCAAAATATTTGGGAAAATTCCCTACTGGCCCCCCCTGGAAAAAATCCTTCCGACGCCCGTGGCTGTAGATATGTTGGTAGCGATTTCAAAAGGAGACTTGTAATATCCAAAGCGGTCGATTTATAAGAAACAAACGCGGGTTTCGAAATTAAACGAAAACAAAAGTCCCGCTTTGGAGAGGAAGTTGACTGACGCATGCTAAACTTGTTATACAAAGTGCTTGTGCTGGAGGCGTGGCTTATCCGGCGGCTACATACGAATATTCCATTGCGCGCAGAACCGCGTGACCTTGGGAGAGGTCACTATGGGTCAATGACACCAGCGCACGAGCCATTCAAGGATTGATTTTGACCAGCTGGGCGGCTTCTAGTAAAGATGTTATTTTGCTTTGCTTGCGAATTCTAACACTGAGATCTTGTTTGTCAACGGACGTCGTCGAAAACAATCGCGAAGAAGATGTGACGTTTATTTTGAACCTGATCGAACGCAACCAACCGTAGCCACTGACTCGATTATTCTGAGGATGTGTCTGGCTTGTTGACTGTCACTGAAAAGCTTCAGCTTGGAAAGGAACTACGACCATGAACTATTTCCCTGTTTCCCTTCACACTGCAAGCGATTCCAGCCTGATGGACAGTTTACTTTTTATCATTGTCACAAAGTAACTTCATGAAATAATTCAAATGTAATTTAAAAGAGGCTATGTGGAATTGTTTTGCAGATATTGGTACGAAAAATATTATATTCGAAACTTTGCAAGTTTCCAACACAATATCTACCTGAACTGAAAATTGCTTGTTCGACAAAAATGGTCGTTTGTTCAGATGCTTTTCGCTGTTAGTCTTTGCTTGACGTGTTGCTGTGAAATATAAGTTTACATCAATGTAAATATTTAAGTCTGTTGGCTACGGTTGCAAAACTTTACTCAAAACAAACTGATTTTCTGTACATCCTGTTTGTTTTAATCTACGTCGAGAATTTGTTTCATAACTTTGCTATCCTTGCTACAAAATTTGAAACAGCCGCAGACCCTATAAAGGTGCTTTCGTAAGTTAAGAGGCAAAGATCGCCCCCTCTGGATGCACCCCTGCTTGTCCCGTTATCCGGTTGTGTATGATGAGCGTTCACTGTGAAAATATTAGCAAAGACAATCAACGCTTTATTGATCGCTTTGGACGAGATCCAAGACATTTGCAGCTCTTGTTTCTAAGTGACCCTCAAAAGTCTTGCTAGCAGATCCCGTAACCAGTAGGAGAGCAACTAAGCACTTTCCCCCAGTGGCAGATATACGCATAGGCGAAATAGGCCATGGCCTAGAGCCCCGCGCTTTTGGAGCCCCCGCGCAACTCCTTCCTATGACGACTCATTACCAACTTTAAATTTGCGAAACTGCGCAGAGGCGGAACTTCACAAATTACTTTGAAACAAGCGAAATTGCGAACGTCAAGACTCTTATCAGCACACTAACAACACGATAATATTGTTTGTTACGCAATATAAGAATAACAGTACCTCTTTTCATCGGAGATCTGCAGTGATGTTAGGGTCATCCTAAACTGCTAAAAACTTATTAATAACTTAGAATGTGAGCTGTTGGATACGTTGCTGGCAAACATCTGGCATCATTTGATGCAGATAATTGTATACTTGCCCTCTTCTTCATGGATACAATTGCCTGTGAAGCCGTCGTAAAAATGACACAGCTCCGGCTCCGGAGCTCTTCTTTTCATGAACATGGCTCCAGCTCCGGAGCTGTTGGTTTTCATGACTCAGGCTCCAGCTCCGGCATCTGTTCGTTTTCACACATTAATATTTTAATTGTCTTGGCGTGCCTCAAGTTGAATGGAAAATGAATTTTATTAAATACACAAAACTAACAGAAAATACCATACATGTTTGAGCAATTTCATCTGGTAGATTTTACAAGCAGCGCTCTTACCATGAGGAAATCAGCGGAAAAATAACACTCACAGCTGCAGACGATGCAGAAAACAGTTACTAGCAGAAATGTAATTCACGACAACGGTAATAAAAACAATTTCTGGAAAGGCAGTCGCTGGTTTTGCCGTCAATGCCTGAAGATCTTTTGGTATTTCTTACGACTAGAATCAAGAAAATGGTTGTTTGGAAAACTACGTTTTTGTCCGAGCATTTAAACACAGACCAGTTCCAATTGACCAAGTGTTTTGCACTGGTCGCATGCTTTGCCTGTTTCAGTCCTAGTGATTCCAGCTAACAGCCCTGCCCGGATAAACCATGCAAAGAGCGCAAAATACAGCCGATTGCCTCTTTCATGTGTTCTTTCAAACATGCACAGATTTGCATTAACACAAATGCCAAGATGTGTTTGAAAGCCCTTTGTTCAAAGAAGTAGTATGACTTCTGGCAAGAATGTACTTTCCACGATGGGTGTAAGCAAGGAATCGATCAGCAAATTTTTAATAGGAAATCGATTTCACGTAAAATTACGCATCCTCAGTCCTGAAAATTGCAAGCAAAGCTTACTGGTGAAAAGTTG
>Ga0210059_1002003_pt1 | contig 31505 bp, 16 predicted proteins | sample Ectturendosymbi2_FD_188042 | JGI IMG/M metagenome (GOLD analysis project Ga0210059, IMG submission 188042) | Ecteinascidia turbinata endosymbiont from Florida, USA - Sample 2 (SPAdes) (version 2) | ecosystem: Host-associated > Tunicates > Ascidians > Unclassified | place: Key West, Florida... | reverse complement strand
CCCCCCCCCGAAATGAAGAGCTGGTTGCGCCCCTGCATACTGATATAACAGGCTATAACAATGTATCTAATTTCAGTAACTTAAAGAATATTTCATTGTTCACTTCAGTGGTTCATTCCTCTTAAAATATATAAAAGGTTTCAAACGTTAACTCTATCGCCATCAGGTCCTCTTAAGGTGCGGGACCTATTTATTAGATAAAATTTCGAATATGCTTAAACTCGGCTCTGGTTGAGAAGTATGGTCTTGCAGCCTCCGTCGTGATCTGCAAACTTGGTATAGCTGTTGGGTTGGACTTCTTCCAATTACGCTTACGTATTGTTATTTCTTACCTTCGTGCATTAGCAGCAGGCATCTAATTCGAAAACTGTATTACGAAGCCCAAACATGTAGGATATCCGCCTATTCATTGCTCAGCAGAGATTACAACATCTTAAGTTCGACGGTAATTGCACTAAACAACTTGATTCAGTACAGCCATTGCCAAATTGTGCAACTGTTTCTGTAACGTCGCTTATAATAAAAGCCTTCGATCCAATCATAACTAAACATATCGTCTACCTTTGCGTTAGGTTTTCAGATTAAGGTTCATCGCCTCTACTTTATGAAAATGAGAGCAACACCTTTTCTAAGCTTTTCTTGCTGAAATGACTTTTCCATGATTGCAAATTTTAAGTGTACCGTTGAACAAAGGACTGAAACCAACGAAACCCACGTTGCCTATCGGCTGGCACTGGATCACTTTACTTGCAGTTCAAACCAAAAATCTGAAGTCTAACTTCCCACACAAACACACTAATTGTACTATTTCGCTTCAAGAACATCATTTTCCGATATCCACACGTCATACAGAAACAATCAGTTCTATTTAAACTGGACATTTTACCTTTGCAGAATTCTTCACTTCACTAGCCAAAAGTTGATGTTGATAAGCACACCTAATGGCTACTGTAGGCTATAGCTTGTGGCGCAGCGCTTATTGAAAATCTCCCATTGATCATTAAACAATAGCATGAGACCTGTCCAGTGACGAATCCAGGGCGGAAATTTGGGGCGACTGACTCTGCAAGCGTATTTGGCGCCCCGTTGAAATAATTGCGCCCTATTTTGGTGTTTAACGAAGTAGAAACAGATTAACATATATTCTAAGCCTAAAACAGTCCCGTCATCACGGGGAGACTTTGGTGGGCTTAGCCCCCCAAACAAAGCTCCAAGCCCCCAAGTTAAAATATGAAAAACCAACCCTTTTAAAAAAAGAGCCATTTAGCAACGTCTTCCAGTAGATATGATCACGAAGAGCCGCAAATTGTTGATACCGTTTTATATTCATGCGACTTCATAGGGGCATAGGCTAAATCGTAATGAACTTAAATCTAATGATAATCAAATGCAAATTTAAATTCCGAGTTTTTTCAAACCCACAGAAAGCCACGTTAGAGGAGCTAAAGAGCGGCATGCGGCTCCGGATTCACAGGTTGCCGACCCCTGACGTAGCCTCTATTATCGAACAGTATCAACAATGCTATTCCTTTGTAATACAGTTGAACTACTGTTCCGTTATTTCCATTGCATATCCCGTGTGAGAACTGCCAAACTTACTCACGTAGTCACAAACAGAGTGGCTTTCGCTAGCAGTTCTCGACTTTCCGCTGGGCTGTGCAAAATTGGTCCGTTTCTGCTACTAAGTTATTTCTTTAATGCCTGAATCGCGTGCCAAGAAATGTTGCCAATGCCGATAGGTGTCAGGTCATGTAATGATACACTGTTGGGGCGTTTCTCAGGATCAAACGATAAACGAAAAAAAGATTAATATACAGTAGCTTTGACTATTTACCTTGTTTTCAAGGAGGGCCTTTTTATCATACTTTGAAAAGAATTTATAGAGTTTTGATTAAATGATTTTCCCCTGTTAAACGACCAATGCAATTCGTGGTCTTTGTCAAGCCGCGAAACGCATTCGTCATTTTCGTGACTCACCAGAAAGGCAAGAAAGTTTTTACAGTTTCTCTCCTTCATGGGGGCCATAACTATAAAATTATCCGGTGTTTATTCTTCAATCTAACGCCCACAGTTGATCATATAAAACATCCAAAACAGAATGTGTAGGCTGACTTCATCATGAAAATGGTTTCTGTTCTGTATTCGGTGTCAGAGCAATGGAGTGCAGTGTAAATTTGCGTGATATTTGCAGTATTGAAAACATAGCTGAAATTTTACAACATATATCATGAAATTGAAACCAGCGAGTTATCGGTAAATTTCAAAATTTAAGTGTGTATCATTTTTACCACACTTTGACGTATTTAAAGCCAGAAAGAAAATGTTGAAATAAAATGACGTATTTAAAGCCAGAAAGAAAATGTTGAAATAAAATTGTGGTTCATTTATTTTCCAGATTTGTGCAACGAAGCATGCGAGAATATGAAGCTCCCCAAAGTGATGTTACTGTTGACTGTTTTCGCGTCATTATTTTTTGTTGTATGAATTGGGTGTCGCTTTTTAATTTTGTACGAAGACTTGGCACTTTTCCCATGAAACATTAGAATAAACTGCAGTGTGCCGTCCTACCAGAAATACTAACTGCCGTGTCAGTTTTTAAATCTTTCAGCATAAAATCATAGCTACTATTAAACTGGTTAGCAAAGTGAAAGCATTCTATTGTACAGGTGTAAACAATCTACGATCTACTTCAATAACTTTTTTCTTAGTAACACATTTTTGTCACGTTTCTTACTTTTTTCGTAGCCTCATACCTCAAAAATCATAGTATCTACGCTGCGGGATACCGGGGATAGTAAACTTCATTTGACGGCATGCGATGGCTAAATAAGAACAATTTCTGATACACACCAACATTACCATGAATCGTTTCTTTAAGCTACAAAAATATGCCTGTTCGCTTTCAGGCTGGCTTTGAAAGCAAACATCGTGTTTTCAAACGGTTTTGGAAATATAACGTTAGAAAAAATATAGTAAGCAATTTTTATGTTACTGTCGATTTAACCAACAATTTGGACCTTGGCAGATCCAAACTTTCACTATTTGTAATTTAATCATGCTCCACTTCTGGATTGGACTTTGGAAAAAGTAAGAAAATAACAGCAAGCATGCTTATGATGGTCACATTAAATAATTAGATTTTAACGCTTATACCGCACAACACTGGAAAGGGAAACTTTGAATTTGAAGATCGTTTTGTGGTCAAAAGCACTAAGCCCCGACTGAAAAGTCTTGTACCCGTCTATGGAATGCTTTATATCAAAGAATAAAATACCCGAAATTCACACTTTACACTAGAAAAGAGTTATGCCTTCTACAAAGGCATAAAAAGCTAAATCTAACAATTATGATTGTACTTGACACTGATGAAAACTTCAGAAATATCATCACATCCACGTTTCACTAAATTCATTCAGCGAAGTAGTACAACGCAAGTATATATTTTTTCTTTGTTGTGATTAAATTTAAGCGGTTTGTATTTTCGATTAACCCATATTCTGTTCTCAACTCAAATACTTTTAATAATTACAACTGAATAATTTCCATCAATCAAATAAATCTTTAGCACCAGCAAAAGTCCAGACTATCCGCAAACTGAATGTTTCCGGCACGTTTGATAAGACATAAGAGTTCTTGATGTTGTGATATAAGAAATGTTTAACCACTTCGACTTTTAATCAGGCCCCTAACCAGGGGGGGCGAAACGACGCTAAAATTTTTCTCCCCCCCTGGAAAAATGTGTTGGATGTAATTTAAAACTATTGTAGACAGTTTTAAAATTTTTTGGCCCATTCAGAAAACTCTTCGCCCCACCTGGTGTCCTGAGCTGGTTACGGGCCTGCTTTTAATTGTTAATAAAAAAACTATTAAGGCTACTTAATTGAAGAATAATGGCTTTGTCTACACAACTAAGGAGTGTTCATTGCATGAAACAAAGACAAGACACTCGTTGCAAAAACTCAATGTGAATTGGCTACAAATATCGCCATGATTATCCATCATAAAAATGTTATCATCGATATAACATGATACTTTCTCTCAGTTTTCTTTCCGTTGATTATATTTGGACTTCTGTCATACCTCGTTTTCGATAACTGTAAGGGAGTGCTGTCGGATTTTCCACTCTATTCATTTCCCAAGAAAAACTTTCAGCCGAAGGATGCTTTACTGGTTGTTTGCCATTGTATCCATTGAATTGCCTGCAGTCAATTAGAGTTTCTACTTTGCGGTCCTATAAATACCTGCTTCAGAAATATTTTTCTGCTTTTGCGTTACGCGTTAAACTATCCACAAGATCCGAAAAAAGAGCGCGAAGGTATGTGCCCACAATTTACATTGTTTTTATTTATCCAAAGACTTGCACATTTAAAGCACTGAAACAACCTTTAGTTGTGCAATTCTTAAAAACTACGAAATAAGCATCGAAATTTGTACGCCTCTTGAACCGGTTCGCACAGCACGGGGATTATTTCAAGCTTTTCGCACCAACACGAAAGGCTGATGTTTAGACAAAGGGCCACACCAATCGGGCATCCCTTTGTCAAATCACTTTCCCACGTCCAAAAGCGCCGAGTTCTTTGGTGCCGGTTTAGACAGATGGGACAGCTATACAATATAGGAAAACAATTTGAAATGTTGCGGCAGTTAACTCCGTTTTCTATATGTTTACTAGTATTAGTTGCAAACGCAAATGCTAAACTGTTACAAAACGTCGAGGAAAGTTTTACAGTTTTACAGCGAGGCGTGCATTACATATTTTGCAAATCTTCCGCCTATTGAAGCATTGGTAAATGCTGCACTGGCTAGTGTAATGGTAAGAAAGTCGGAGTTGTTGATTCCCAAAGCCAACCTGCACATCCTGTGTCGCGCAAAATAAGAAAATGCTATGGTGAAGAGGGTTAAGACAAACTGGAGACCGAGTTTGGGATGTTTTTTTTAACTGGAAGAATTCATAGGCTTGGCGTTGGTTTCTCGTGGTATGATAGGAGGACGCAAGTTTATTGGGAATGAGGCAAGTAATGGTGAATGTGCAATGCTTTCACAAACAATTCCAATGACACAGGTTTTTAGAAAATATGAGATACCTCCGCATTGATCTGAAGATGGAAAGGCGAAGGAATCTTTTGCATGATAAATTTTCCCTTGATTCACAAGTTTGGAATATCTGTATACATCAAACTGCCAAAAAACAACATCACAGTGGGTGAGTATTTGTTGCCATGCAAAGCACGTTGAAAATTACCCAGTATATGGCTACTAAACCAGACAAGTTTGGTTTGAAGTTCTGGCTGGCAGTTGAAGTCGAAAACAAACATTTATCCAACGTGTTTCCTCACGTGAGCGTACCTACTGATTTTGTCCTGAAGCTAATGGGCTCGTCTTTCTAGGTTCCAATGTCACATGTGATAATTTTTCACTTCAGTTGACCTGGCACTGCGACTCGCTGAAGAGAAATGCAGTCTTTTTGAGCAATGCGACAAAACAAGAAGTTCCGGAAGAGTTCGCAAAGAAAAAGGAACTGCACAAAACAGAAATGTTTCAGCATGATAGTCAGGTGCAAATCACGCTCACGTCACACCAGTGCAAATCAAAGAATAACATTGCAATTTTGAGTAGTGTACATCCACATGTTCAAGTTTCAAGCAATGAAAATCCGAAAAATAAACCCAACTTAGTGCACTATTGCTATGATATCAAATTGGGAGTGGTGTATATAATCAAATGACAAGGCTTGACTCTGTGAAAGCAGGAAGTAGGCTGCGGCCTGTGCTCGTTTTTTATAATGTTATGGGTATGGTTCTTCTCAACAATTGGGTCATTCATAAGATCGTCTGGCAGAGGAATACACGCCGCAGTGAATACATATAAACATGGGCGTCCGCAGAAAGTTATTCAGGGGGGAGGCAACGTTGATATTTTGCTTATAATTTTCAAGTTGCTGACGATTCAGTGTAAATGGACCTTCACAAAACGCTTTACCCTTTCTACATCACAAAGAAAATGACCCATGTTGCCGAAAAAATCACAAAAATGCGCTCCGTTGGCAGCGATACCCAGGACCCAGGTATACTATGATAGTTTACACCAGTGTTCTTCAACCGGGACTCCGCGGAACCTTAGGGTAGCGCGAGTGGCTGCTAGGGGTTCCGACGAAAAGGACCGAATTTGCCTGGGACGAAATTAGCAACTACAATTCTATGCGGTTGTAGAAATATAGACACTTGGATTATTGCATGGGTTCCACGAGCAACGCAAGCATTTGCGCAAGGTTCCGCTGCAGAAAAAAAGTTGAAAAACACTGTCAACCTTTTTTGTTTTGGTACTGTGGTTCCAGTCCGTACTTACTTGTCCATATAGTTGGGCCACTGGCCGCAACAGTACACACTTTTAAATTTGCTTGAAAACCTGTGCACCCTTTTCCATGCACTAAAATCTGGTGCTGCAAAAGTTGTAAAATCAAACCAACTTTTACACTGTAAATTTCGCTTTCTTAGCAGATTTTTGGGTATCACTTCTGAGCATTCCTGAATACAGAAATCTCAGTCAAAAAGCCATTTCTGTTCTTGTTCGCATGCCAACAACTTACCTTTGCGAGCAAAGATTTTCTGCTCTTGTCGAAAGTAAATGAAAAAAGCAAACTCAGTCAAGGATGTTGATCCTCTTATGAGAGAGGCCCTTGAAACAGGGTTGAACCCTCGCTTTTCACAGCTGGCGGATGAAGTGCAGCCGCAGCAATCACAGTAAATGAGATGTTTTCTTTTTTATTCACACTGGGTGTTGTACAAACTTCGTGAGCAGGAAGATCGGCTTTCACTGAATTTAGTGTTACTTGCCGTGTCTTTCCGTTTTCTGCGTTGTTGTTGCTACATGCATATAGCCCAACTCAATTTCTTCATCTGTAAAGGGCTGTATGATCAGTGGCAGAGAATTCAGATTCAAATAAAGCCAAAAATTGCCTTGAAAATTAGTGGACATTGGGTGTCCTTGTTGAGCAAGGAAAACACGCAATTCCTACAGCAGTTGAAAAACACGCTCTAAAACATTTCCTCTGGATAACCAGTGTGCCTCAGCATGAAATATAGCCTCATTGCGTCTGCTACCATGTCTTCGCACACTTCTGAAAACATTCGATGTTTCTTTGAACGTGAGCAGATGAAATTCACAATTTTTTGATATCATCAAGAACAATCTCCAGATCTGACCTCAGGTTGTTTTCTTGAATTAACCTCTTAACCACAAATTCTCGATGAATCATCATACAATGAGTTGAAACCTAGGTTCTCTTCGCTGAGACATGTCGGTCAATTTTTTGTTTTAGGATATTTTTTGACTGAAAAAGGCATTTTGGCCGAAGTGACTTAGTTTTTTCGGACATTTCAAATCAGCTTTGTTCTATGACCGAAAAGAAACTGGTTGAAACACAGTCAAGGGAAATGTTTCTGATTTTTCGGGCAACTCCATTTGTAGAATCTTGCATGGCTGCTGCTCCATTGGTAGCAACTGACTTTATAGGCCTACTTCGTCCAATCAAAACCATGTTCCTCAATGAAGTTATTCAATTTGGGGAAGATAACTTGAGCAATTGCGCAAACTCCAACTTTTAGACAGCAAAACTTGACAATGGTTTTCGTTTCATCATCGGCAAAGCTACAATACACAATCAATTGCACCTTGTCTGAAATATCTGTTGTTTCATCGAGTTGAAAACCAAACGACTGAGCTTTCTTCAGCTTGTCAAGAAGTTGTTTCAACAAATCTTAAATATGAAGACATCTACGTTTAGTAGTAGTATTGCCTGATAATAGAATTTATCTTACTTTGTAAACTGTTTTTTCCCTCCATACAGAATATCAGTGCTGGTTTTAAGACAGGGAAGACTCCAACTTGGTTTACGTACGTTTTCTTTGCATTAGGATATGAACCATTTTCAGAGAAGCAAGTACTACATCGATATTTCTTTTTCACCACTTTATTCTCAAACGAAGAAAGTTTCCGCCAATGACTTTATAGAGATCCTTCAAAGAATGCCTTTAACTTATTTTGATGAGTAGAATGTTGTGCCTTCACACGGTTTTTGAGATGTCTTTGAACAGAGTTAGCCTACTTTTACCAAATGTGGTTGTATAAAATAGGTAATCCCGTGCTGAAGGGTACGGGTTCAATATTTCTTCTTTTGTGCCATAAAACCCATGCGCGATGTTGGCATTGTTCCGTTTGTTTTTCTTTACAATGCAAGCTGAGATGGCACGGGCCAGCACTTTTGCAGCCCGGCCCGCCCGGAGCTAACAAGAAACCGCCCGGCCTGGCTATGCTAAACCACAGCTTATTTTTTGGCCCGGACCGGCCCGTAGCCCGTAATATACCGTAACCTCAAAAGCAAAGTGGCAATACTTGAGTTCTCAGTTCATTGTCCTTTGGACCATAAAACCATGTAGTCTTAATGGCTATTGGTCTGCCAGAGCACTTTTGAAAACTTATTCGTCCGCCACCTGTAACGTGACACTAACTCATGACAAGTGTGTGCTAGGCTGCACTACACTTGCTAGTAACATACTGAACCGAAACCTTAAGCCCTAACCTAAACCTAACACCTAATCCTAAACTAGAGGTTCCCAAACTGGGGTAGTACCCCTAGGCTATTAGGGGTGCATTTGCCTATCTGAAGAGGTACATTTGAGGTTAGCAGTAGAAGGGATAAAATATGTTTACATATTATTCATTTCGAAATATTTATACATACATCAGTGAATATTATTTTCAAAATCATTATATGCTTACTGGTAAATACATTCTTGTTATTTTCCACATCCTTTTTGTCATAAGAAATTTTAGGTGCACATGCTCATCTATCGAAATACTGAAGGGGTACATGGCCAGAGAAAGTTTGATAACACCTGTCTTAAACTAAACCCAGTCCCATCGCCACGGGGGAGCTTTGGTGTGGTTAATCCCTCAAACAAAGCTCCAAGTCCCCTAAATTGAAACATGAAACAGTATGAATCAGTGGAGTTTTTGTCAATTTTTACAATGTCAAGCCACCCCGCACAAACGCAAATCCCCCCTATTGAAAACTTTCTGGCGACTGTTCTACCTAAACCTCGGTGACAGTGACAGACTATAAATGAAAGTGTTTCTTGCTTTGATTGATTCATAACATGGTTCACTGCTTTGTGTGGAAACAAGTGAAACAGAACATTAGCAGAACGGTAAGATAGAGAGAACAGAAGCAAAACATTTCCTTGTTAGATTTTGAAACTTTGCAAAAACAGAAATTTTCGCCTAATTGGCTAGCAGACCGCAGCGGCCCGGAATGACGTCACCGCTAAAAAAATTGTTAGCGGACTGTTTCAAAACCTTTAGCGGACTGCCCGAAGACTGGACTGTTAGCGGCCCGTACCATCTCTAATGCAAGCCTTTTTCTCTTGAATAGCTTTCTTTGTGTACGCTGCTGACTCTCGATACATACTTTCGGAAAAGTGGGTTACGTTGCACTCAGCATGCGACTGGTTGACATCCTTACTCTCACTTGATTAACTGAAATATTTACTTTGACATTTCCTATGCTCTTTTTCACCACTATCTTTCGCTACTAACTTTTTCTAAAAAAAATTGCGTATGTCCATTTTCTTTGAGGATGAACAACCTACTGCAACAACTTTCAAAATAATAAGATGATAACGGCCAAAAATCTGAACGGAAAAATTGCAAAGTTAAAAATAACGTACAAGTTACTCACTTCCTCTCGGTATAAGTTCGCGGCTAGCTCCAGCTAACTGATTGAAAAGAAATGTGGAAAAATATGTTACTTGTCTTACGACAAAACAATAATCATTGCCGAGAAAAGCATGACTGTTACATTAGCTTACACAAAATTCATGCTAGAGCAATGGTTCTCAACCTTATCATGTCTGTGGACTCCCACTGCTGCATTTAACGAAAACAAATGTAGGTGATAATCACCTGAACAACATTACAAACAAACAGACGATAAAAGATAGACAATTCACAACCCCTGATAGACGCGGTTTTGCAAAGAACATTATATGTGAGACAAAGTGACTGTTCTTGAAGATCACACATCTGGTACACCCCTGTACACCCCACCACGGTCGTACACCCCTGAAAAGTTCTGGCACACCTTGGGGTGTACGATACACCCGGTTGACAAGCACTGCTTTAAAGCAGTGGTCGCCGCCTTGTCGTGTGGCCCGTGTGACTTGTGTGAATTATTTCCAAATGTTTGCATTAGATTGAGAATATTCTTGACAATTCCAGCTACAGCAACATCTGCTGAAACATGTTTCAGCAAGCTTAAACTTGTCAAAAATTATATGCGGTCTGCTGTGTCACAGAGTCGACTTGTTGACCTAGCAAGATTAAAAGTTGGGTCTTGCATTCCCAGACAAGTTGATTTTGATAACGATATTAGAAATTTTGTGAACGACAATACCAGAAAATCACTTAGATAATAGTTAAATGATTTTTTTTTCTATTTTTTTCCTTGATTAGATTTTACTATTGTAGCAGACACATTCTGGTCTGGACATATTAAATGTTGCTTTCATCAAAAGAAAACAAAGTCCAAACGTCCAATGACAAGCATAAGACCTGCTGAACGGCAACACAAAGGCCGTGATCAGTCAAGCACGAAAAACGTGACAAGCAAAACACCACGTTTACACAAAGTTGCCAAGCAACATAAAGCTTCGGACAGATCAGTCGGGAATCCAAAGACAAGCTGTATACAAACTAAATCAAAGAAAATTTGATTTAGAAAAACAAAGAGCGAAAAGTGAAGAAAAGAAGCAAACTGAGCTAAAGAAGATCCAAAAAGTTGATGTCATGGAAAAGTACAGAAAAAGGCTCCATTAATGATGCATGCAAGGGTCATGACTAAAAACCCCATAAAAATGCCTTATAATTCAATTCCAGGCGCGATCCAGCCACACCAGTTGCCCCCAGGCTCGATGTGTTTACTCGGCCTTGAGGCGTCGCCTTGCTACCCTTGTCTGAAGACTTGGTTCTGGCAGAGCTACTCTCTGTGAGCCGGTCCGACGACTTGTGGTTAGTTTAGGCGTCGCCTGTCCCAGTGTCTGAAGACTTGGTTCCGGCAGGCTTGTTTGATGACTTTGGTGTTGGCCTCGGTATGGTCGTCCCTATTTCTGAGAACTTGGTTTTGACAGAGTTACTCTCTGTAACCTTGTTCGATGATTAGGTGATGGCTTAAATGTTGCACGTCCCCACCTTGTCCGATGACCTGGTATTGGTTTAAATACTGACCTTCCTGTCCACTTGTCTGAGGATTTGGTGTTGGCAGTTACTCTCTGTCACCTTATCTGATGACTCGGTGTGGATGTACGTACCTTCTGTCGTTTACCCCAATGACTTAAGGTAAACAGAAATATTTTCTGTTATTATGTTGCATGATTTAAAAAGTGTAAACAAAACCGATCGTTCTGCCTTGCCAGGGAAACTGAATTGGAAAATCATAAATCAAAACCCCTTAGGCACAATTCCGGTTAATGACAGAACAAAACGCTTCGTGAATTCGTGTTGAAGAATTTGCGGAAATTCAACTTTGGAAACTTCTTCGTAGGAAGCCTTCCAAAACCTAATCACGATTTAGCTACACATAAAAACTGCTAACAACCAAGTTATGGTAAAATCAGCAATAGGACGTTTAGTGTCAAGAATTTTGGTTTCTGTGAGATGGTTCCTCGTGCGTCTGTGTCGCTGTGTTCGAGAGCATTTTTGAGAGTGGACACCGACCTTATAAAACTTATTGGTAAGTTCCAATATTTCTGTGTATTTCTTTGAAAGAAATAAAAAGCAATAAAAAGAATTGTTTAAAGTCTATGCCTCTTTCTTGTTGTAAGTGATCAGGAGATCAGAGATCATAGGGAGACCAAGCGAACCTAGCTTTCGTGAATGTCGTCCTTGTTACGTCTACGAGCGAACTCACGTGTAATATACGGACGTAGCTAAATGCGGCTATCTAGATTCAATATGGTCTAGAAACCCGTTACACTATGAACATTTAAAAGTCCTGTTTAAAAAATGGTAATATGGTCACATTTCTTGAGTACCGTTATGTTTTAACGTAATGTTTCATATGATCAATAAACGAACACTTCTTGTTGAAGTATGATGCACATTAATTAGCCTCAATTTTTTTCCATTTCAAAATGATTTTGCAAGTCTTAGAGGCCCCAAATGGGGTTTGTTCCGCCTGAAAAATTTCTCTTGGAGGCCCTATACTGGCTCACTACACCACGTAAATATCCATCTGCCATATTCTGCTCTCAAGACTAAAGAAGAAGAGTCAACACCAGCTTTCACACAAAATCCCCATGGCTGTTTGGTTACTCGTAATGGTTTGCCTGCTAATGATTTTTATATTTGCTCTCTGAAACTGCAATAAATGTGATATTAACAAAGTTTGTGTGCTGCGCTGACAGTGACTTGCTGTACATTTCAAAATTGAGACCCTGCTACCTGGCTTCGCATACCCACTAGCCACAATGCCAGCCGTGCTGTGAGAAACATTGCGTTGTTGCATAGCACTCCATTGCGTGGTGCGCTTGGGGTTGATCATGTCTTGACCAGAGCCGGATTAAAGGGTAGGGGGGCCCTGGGCACTTTTTACTGGAGGGTCCCTATGACGTAATTCATGACGTCATCGTTTGTAAAAATTATGTTTTCGCTGTTTTTTCCGATAGTCGAGAATGTGCTTACTCAGATTCTCATACAGTTAGCTGCGAGAAGATAATTTTTTATGATATGAATACTAGGGTGTATTTTTACACGAAAAAATATTTCACAGACTAGCTAGAGAGTGACTCGGCAAGAAACAACATTCACCCGAACAATAAGCAGAAGCCAGATATTACAAACAAAAACAACAGAAAAAGAACATGTCAATATGGCCAGCCAGGCTGCGTGTGAAACGTCTTTCCAAGATGATGTCTTGATTTTCGCCTTAATTTTCAGGTGCTCTGGTTTAACGCCACTGCTTTAACGTTACTGCTTGAAAGTTTTGCTAGAAAAAGCGATTCAGTCGCGGCGTTTTATCTAACACTGCCAGACCCTTGTGCTTTTTCTTCTTAGATTAGAAGCTTTGCGCTTTTCATAGCTCCTGCTGTCCTGATGGCATTACAGCTGTTTCGGCATTGCGCTAGCTAAACACTGCAATCTCGTTTTCTGCTCTCGTTCTACGGATCGACTGATTAAAGCCTCTTCTGACGGATCACGCAATAACATGTGGTGTAAGTGGCTTGAATAGCTTCATGTGTTCATGATGTAACACAACCAGTGATGCCAGGTTATTTTGCAAAAACAAGCAAGTCAATTTGAAAAACAAAATAGGTAATTTAACCGAAAAAGAAGCCCAAAATGTGTTGGCAGGAAAATTCAACAAAACGAAAAATCAGCAAGAAAAGCAAATAAAAAATCAGGGTGGCAAATCCGAAAAAACAAGCCCAAAATGAGAAAATTTTCACAAAAACACGCCCAATGTGCCTTTAGCAGTAAATTGAACAGCAAAAGTGCCATAACATTTGAAAAAAAGCAATCTGCAAAACAGAAATCTGCAAAAAAACAAGCAAATTTCAATAAAAACAAGCCCAAAGGCAAACAACCCGCAAGTGTTCAAAAAAAGCTGCAACTCCACAAAAAAAGCAAGCCCAAATTCGCGGGAAAACCGCAAAGTTGGCAACACTGAACACAACGATGGTAATCATCGGAAGAAAAGTGCGTTTCCACCACACGTTACCCTTGATGACGCAACAAACGTGCAGTTCGGCAGCGGCGACCTCGAGACTGCACCAGAAGTTTGGGATCATTGATACCAGTGTTGCCACTTCTGATATTTTAACATGACATCAGATATGATGTTCACAGAAAAACTTTTGATGTCTAATGTTTTGGCGACAAATCTGATGTTGACTGGGTTGTTTTTTTTCACATTTCCTCTCATTTTAGGACGAAATAAGTTGGATTCATGATTTTTAAGTTTCTTTCATCAATCTCTCACCCTAATCCAGTGGTTCTCAAACTGGGGTACGCATACCACTAGTGGTACGCGAGGGCTTTTCAGGTGGTACGCGAGCAGCTTTCCTGTCATATTCGAAAAGCTTTGTTAATTCGTTTCTGTGTTATAATTCGTTCGTGTGTTACGCTAATGTTGCTAATGCGTTTATGTGCTATATTAATCTTAAGTACATTGAGCAAATTACGTTCTTCTGAAACCAGGCGCGTACACTCCAACATTAAGAAAACATCAGGTAGTACGCGATCTCAAAAAGTTTGAGAACCACTGCCCTAATCAGTGGCGTAACTAGACGTTTAATCCAGGGGGGAAGGCTATAGCTAAAAGGGGCCCACTAGCCAAAACTCAGAAAAAAAGTTAAGAACGATAGTGAATCTCTGGATGTCGTGGATGTCTGTACGAGATAATAAAACGAAAGCACCCCGAAGAATGCAAAAACCAACAACTTAAATAATACTAAATGTCAAAATGTCAACTGGAGGGGGCCCAGTTTTTACATTTAGCTTTCCAGGGTGGAAGGTCGCCCTTTGCCCCCTCGTCAGTTAAGCCACTGACCCTAATGTGTATTTGGTTACCGTTTCAAACTAAAGAAGCTCTCTTCGCTGCGTTGAGACTATCGTTTTACATAAATTACAAACGACTTCTCCATTTAATGGCGATATTTCGCTGTGTTTCGGATTCAACGAGGGTACTCGCGCTTTTTCGAGGGTACTCGCGGTTTGTTTTCAACGAGGATTCAACGAGGGTGCTCGCGGCTTGTTAACAGAAGCATTTAGCTTATGTGAAACCGTAGCGTAAAAATTTGATGTTATCTGATGTTGAACAAGGCAACAATCTGATGTTAACAAGACTGGCGCCAATGGCAACGTTGATTGATACTAAACAGCAGTCAGCAACCACTAGCTTTTAGCACGCAAATAGTAACGTTTTCGTGACATTTATGCAACAGACGTGATGCACGAGTAGAGAGTCATACCCATGCCAAAAGAACGATTATTAGGAAAAGTCACCAGCAAAATCAAATATAATTGGATTGAAAAAAAAACGAAAATACTTATAGGTTGTGCAATAGCGATTACTAAAACTGTCAGACAGCCAAACTTGCCGAGAAATCAGTTGCTGTTGGGGCCCTTGATACATAACGCAACATAGGAATATAATGTAGAGTTGTATTCTTGTATCGCTTTTGAATCACGAAATTTTCAAACGAGTATTGTATTGGAAACAAATAAATTTCATCATGGGGCGCCCCCTTGCAGCGAGGGGCCCAGAGCAATTTCCCCCTTTCTCCCCCCTGGATCCGGCCCTGGTTTTGACCAAGTATGTTTCTATTTGGTTCGGCAATACTTCATTCAAATAATCCTCTCAAAAATGTCTCATCTGAATTTGTACTCCTTTGCAAGAAAGCTGCGCCCTTGCATTTCATTCAGGCTACACCTCAGCTCGTGTTGTCCGCATTAATTGGCAACTTTGTTGACAAAGTTGCATGCTTTAGTCGGATAGTTTCGCATCCAATCGCAAAAAGTCACGTGAAACCTTGTTCAGTGAGAGAACACAACATTACAGTGAGAGAACACGACACGACATTGATATAAAACACCAGCAAAAAACTTAACAAGTTTTTCGGGGGGGCCATGGCCTCTTCGGCCTCATTCTGGCTGTGCCTCTGAACGTGCGTTGAACCAAAACAAAAATATAACTTTAAAAATGCTGGAAATTTTCCTTACTCCCCAAAATTTGGGGCCCCCCAAAATCGGAGGCCCTAGGCTTAAGCTTTTTTAGCCTAATGGTAAATCCGCGCCTGATAGCAATGCTTACTTGAAAGAAGTAGTCTACCCTGTGTTGAAAATCTGCAGATAACGTACTGTGGAAATTATCGTGATATACCTTCCTTTTGCTGCAAACGCAGCGCATTTTTGTGATTGTTACGGCCATAGGCATAGTCAGGGGGGCAAAGAAGTAGTCATTTTGTGCTTTCAGAGGCGGTATCCCAAACAAAGTAGTGTTTTTAGCCTAAAATCAAACATTTTGCCTCTCCCCACATTTTTTTTCCTCCCCCCAAATTTTTGTGCTGGCTACGCTACTAGTTACAGCAACATGCATCATTTTCGTTGTGATGTAGAAAGGGTAAAGCGTTGCGTGAACGTCCATTTACAATGAATCGTCAGCAAGTTGAAAATGGTAAGCAAAATGTCGATATTGCCCCCCCCTGGAAAAATTTCTGCGGACGCCCATGTTCACAACTGGATAATTCCAAATCGCCTGCTAAATATTTTTTTAAAATTTCAATTCTTCGCAACATGAACCAAAAATAAAGGTGGCGTACCGATCTATCTCTGCTACTAGCTAGGCAGAACTCTCAGTCTGGGACCAAACAGTAGTCCATTGTCGCTTAACAATAGGACTTATGATAAGCCAACTTGTCTTTATAGTAACTTTGGTCTCTCTTCGTGTGCGAGCTGAATCCTGCTGTGCCCCAGTGGAAATCAACCTTAGGATGAAAGTGACATGTTTATGAGAAACTCTGAAATTGTTTCAAATATTTGCTGAGCGCCACCAAAATCTGTATAAAGCGCTCTCCGTTGTCGCCAGCGCAGCTTGCTGTACGCTGCAGTGAAAGAAACTTGAAAGCATCAGGCGTGTTTCAGTTAGCAAAATGGCCGCCACTAACTTGGTATTTGCCTTCATTTTAGTCTGTTCTTTGACAAAAGGTAAGTGCGTATACGTCTTTAAGGCAACGTACTATAAAACATTCTACTCACTGACTAGAGTAACTGCATTAAGTGCATTTTCCCTATTTGAAAGTGATTTTAGCGGTGTTTTTTTGGGCCAGTCCATACAAATTTACATGACCCCAACTTACTTAGCACATAAAATCCAACCATTCAAACCAACAGTCATTCGTGTCCGAAGATTTAAAAAAAAGTAATCAAGTATAGATTATAGACTTTTTTATGTCAATGGTTAGGCAGAACCGTCGCCAGAAAGTTTTCAATAGGGGGGCTTTGCGTTTCTGCGGGGGGCTTGACACTCTAAAAATTGACAAGAACTCAACTGATTTATAGTGTGTCATTTTGCAATTTGGGGGGCTTGGAGCTTTGTTTGGGGACCCCCATATTGAAAAGACCCCCCCCGGGCGACGGGACTGTTGTTAGGTGAACACCAAATCAGAAAATAACAATAACAAATATGTTGGTAAACTCATTACGATGCACTGGCATCGAATATATGCACGAAACCCGTCGGAAGTGAGTGCTGTATTTACGAAGTTACGCGCAGTGAAAATGTCACATGATATAACCTAGGCCTACCTCCAGCGACCATGATATTATTTGATACTGTGACGAAACAACTGTTATACTTATTGGTTTTCTAGAAGTCCGTCAGGCATCTTAATCTAGTGAATGCAAGGCCAAGCCACGTAGAATGCATTAGCTTACGTCTCTACTCGTTTCTGGTAGACTTTGCGCCTGCACAGGTTGCATATGAGTGGCGTTGTCAAGTAGGGCTACCATACGTCTTCATTTTGAAGTACATGTCCACGTTTTTTTATATTTATGAAAAACGAAATATTTTCCGGGCACATTCAAATATGCCAAAATGTCCTCCTTGCATTTCTTATTTTGCATAGCTATAATCACTACCGCTTATGCATGGCACTTACGCACAAATGACTGGCACTTATGCACAAATGAAAAGAAGAGCTGATGATGGAGAAGAATGGCGGATTGATGTCATGAGAGACCTGCCGTAAGGCAGATTACCTTTGATGATGAATCAGTACCGTAACTAGAGGTTTGAGCCAGGGTGGAAAACCTAGCTCAAAGGGGCCCTCTGGTCACTGTACGGGACCCACTAACCAACAATCAGAAAAAAACGAGAAATAATGGTGAATCTGATTGTGGATGGCCACACTAAAACCCTAAATCACCGGAAAATAGTCCGAAAGATACTAAAAACGACAACCTACTGAAAACCAAAATATCAGTTATATGGGTGTCCGGTTTTCACATTTGGCTTGCAATTCGACCTCTGCCCACTGTCAGTTACGTTACTGGCTATGATATATTGTGTTTACATACAGTAAGCCAGTGTTTTTCAACCGGGGTTGCGCGGAACGTCAGGGTTCCGTGAGTGGCTGCCGGGGATTCCGCTGAAACAGGCCGAAATTCACAACCACAGTTCTATATGGCTGTCAAAAATATAAAAAAATTCTATCAAAAATATGAAAAAATATAAAAAACACAAAATTATGGGTCGGGAAAGGGAGGCTGGGAAACCCCAGCTGATGTTGCTGATCCGGCTGATCCCACTGAAAATCGTACAATACCACCCCTGACCCCCTCCTTTTACTACTATACAGTATATTGTTTTTTCATCAATGACAAAAGTTTTTCTCGAGCCGTAGTTTGGAGACCCCTTATCTAGCCAATAAGCTGCGCATTTTGCTGTTGGTTGCAAATTTCGCTAACCATGACAAATTTGTCTTTTCGTGGCCCGCGTGAGCTGTCTAAGGGTTTGCACTTGCAACAAAAGGATCAAGACAAATCCATATGGCCACAATTCAGTCTTGCCAGGTGCTTAGCCAGGAGGGGCAATAGCCGCCGTACTCCTCTCAAATTTTGAACTACAACTATTGAACCGTTGAACAAAAATCGTCAGGACCGTGTACAGCCAATCATTCATTCCATCAAGCTGTAGATAGTTGGTATTTTGCCTCTGCGTTAGAACTGACTGCTGAGTAGTGAGTATACCATTGTTTGTTCAGGCGCGTCGTGCTACCACGTAGTGCAGGGGTGGGGATCTTTTTGGCTAAGGGAGCCATGAGATGAAATCGACACATTTTTAATTGTATTTCCGTGAGAGCCAGATGTAATATGTTTCAACACTTAATGCAACTAACTTACTAACGTGTGCATTTTTAAGCAAAATCAACAATTTTAAACAATGGTAAATGTCTGAAGTTTTTCTTTTACAACATTCTTACTGTTAATGCGACTTCTGGTGCTGCATGATGTGGCTGATGGCTTTGTAGTCTGGTAAATGGAAAATTACAGAAAAAGTTTCATTCGTAACGATCGTGTTAAGAAAATATGAAGTGAGCCAGATGCCGTCATCAAAAGAGCCACATCTTGCTCGTGAGCCATAGATTCCCGACCCCTGACGTAGTGAATCAATGCTATGCAGCGCCGTCCCCGTTGACGGAGTAAGGTGTTGCAGAATTGCATTGTTATGTCATAATTCCTTGAGCTACTGGAGCACGCTCCTGTTTTTTTCGCTAAAACATTTCGGTCATTTGTCCCGTAATAGTAGTAAAACTCGTCGTAACAGTACTCATTAGCCTACTTTTTAGGACATTATGACCGAATAATTGACTTAATTTTATTCGGCCATTTAAAAAAGTTTGCTCTGTCACCTAGAAAATAGGCACGCTCAATGCATTTTTGTTAGAAACCGGCAAGTTGTTTGCTAACGTACAAGGGCAAAACCGGGGGGTAAAGGGGGGCACAATACCCCGGACGCCGAATCACTGCGAGGGGCGCCGGATGACTGCGGAGGGGGCCGAAAAATTCCGACAATGTCACAACTACTTTCTTCAATAGAGTGCATTTGCTTCCCTAAGACCTCAGGTTCGAAGATGGGGTGCCAAATTTGCTTCTTGCCCTGGGCCCCATCTAACCTCGTTACGCCCCTGCTAGTAGAGAAAAAAATATATCTTCTACTGCCAAATCTATTTTCTGTCTTTGAAAATACCCAGATGACATACTTAAAAAAATTTTGGAAATAATTGAAAATTAATTTTGAAAAGATCAACCCACACACAAGCACACTCACCAACCCACACAAAAGCCAACTTACACACAACTAATTTTATCTTTTAACTTTTTTTTTGTATCCATCAAGAACACATTTGAAATTCTTTCCAAAATCATTGCTTGAATTTGTCCTCTTAAGTATTTTCAAATTGGATGTAGCCTCAGAACGATACATTTCTCCTCTACCACTACGCCTTTCATTTGCATTCTCAGAGAAGCAATTGCTTATTTTAAATAATTGTTAGTAATTGTTAAAACTTTTAATAATTGTTAACGTTTTTGTCCCCGCTACGCTCGCTTCGCTTGTGCCCGCTCGCTTACACTAAACCAATTTTTAACGAAGCTAGTCATATGCATATTGCAAAGTTTTGCCAGCAGCTTTTGAAAATTCTTGTCAAAAGTTTTCCTCAAAAACCCAGCACCGTTCCCACTAAAATGTTTTGGCTTCAGAGTAAAAACAATCTTGACCTTTCCAGGTTGCCGGGCTGTGAGACGCCTCACTATGACGTTTGCTTTTTTAGAGTTAAACACCGCTCTCACTCCTGTCCTCTTTCGTTTCCCATACATTTGTTGAATCGTGGCTTTGTCACTTTCACCAAGTATTTGTTTTCAGTTGAAAAGCCATGTTTGTGAAAAGGTGTCATCACAGAATCTTTTTTATAGGAGTAAAACATTCCCAAAGCATGACCTAATTCGTGTGATGCTACAGAAAATAAATAATATTTCCGTTCACCAAGTTCTGTTTTTTGATTTGTAAAATATTATTTGTCAAAGTGAATGTCTCCACAGATTTGCCCCACACCTGGATAAAATGCATGTGCAAGCGTCCCACCACATTTCCCGTTTAACTTAAAAGGACAATTAGTTTTGCTGTTGGGGTTGTGATGTTCAGTTAAAAATGAAATTTTTATTTCAGTCTTCAGAAGAAGAAACTTTTTGAAATGACAGACCACACACACTCTGCCAAACAGAAAAAGCAGCATCAATCTGTTAAGTTTGTTTTGGTCTCTCCCAAACTTGGACAAAAGTTTGTAAGTGAATATCTTAAAGTTTTTCTCTTCCACACATAAGACTGTGTCTTTTCTGTGTCTAAATTGTCAGGCATTGAGCAAAACATCTTTATTTTATGATATCTTTTCATGATTGTTGAAACCCATACAAAAGAGTATCTATTCCATTTTCAAGTATGATTTGCATATCGTCGAAAGCGATTAAAGCAACTTTGACACTTTCTTCTACAAAAAGTTCGTGTCCTCGACTAAGGATCACATTTATTTTTCGCATCTGCTCTTTTTTCGAGAACAAGCAATCTTCAAAATAATCAATGCCAATACTTTTGTCAACAACATTCTTTTTGACCCCCTTACATCTCTTCTTTGTTTTTCCATCTTCATCATTCTCATTATCAATCTTTCATGCAAGCAGTTTCATAATATTTTTCAAGGCGATTCTACATTTTCAAGAAGTTCTAAGCTGTATGCGCACGGCGTGCGGCATGTGCGTTTTTTGAGGGCATGCGTCTGATTTCGTGACGTCACGTCCTTTTCTGATGCGTCTGGTATGGTCAGCGTTCGAGTAGAACTTGTTTCTATGTTGACGCATCAGACTCACTGCTCTGACTCACTTTTACTCGAACGCAGACTATACCAGACACATCAGAAAAGGACGAGACGTCACGAAATCAGACGCATGCCCCAAAAACCGCACAGGACGCACGCAGTTTGCATCCAGCTTAAGGAAAATGCAAATTATTCATGGGCTAAATAGGACAAGTAAATAAGAACTCTGTTGAAATATCGTCTACATTGAACGTCTTACTTCTAGTTGTAAATTATCCTCCCTTTTTGCGATGAAAATCTGCAGCCCTATTGAGCTTATTAATAAATAAACGTGGACAGAAGAACGAGGTATCGTCACCTTTATAAGAGTAGAGCAGGGGTCACTAACCTGGTGCCCGCGGACACTAGGTCGCCCGCAAGAACCAAGTAGGTCGCCGCGGGCCTGTTCTGAAAATAGCATTAGCATGATCAATGTGTGCACATTAACGGATATCAATACTAAAATAGTTGAAAGTAAATTTTATTTCAAAAGTGTGTCAATTTAGTAGCCCTTCGAATTAATCGGTACACAAGAAGTAGCTCGCAGTTTCAAAAAGGTTGGTGACCCCTGGTGTAGAGCTTATGCAAGTGGTTCTAAAAACGAAAAAAGCAAAGGAGGAAAATATGAGAGAGGATGAAGTGCAGCCAAGTCAAGAAACATTCAAGTTACTATTGTACAGGTGCAGTGAAGTCCAGCAGATACATTTCTGCGAAACATGTAAGAGGACAGAAAATCGAAGAACATGTTGTTACAGACTTAGATCTACGTAACGATGAGAATAGACCCAGTTTAACCAGCGGTGCATTAGCAAAAGAACGTCAAGAAGACGAAGTATCATTGAAAAGCACATCGCAGGAGTGATGGGAGGAAACTGTTAATTCCATCGACTTCTCTCACTCTAGCCGCAAAGGCTTGGAGAACCATCAACAAACTTACTGGCAGGTCTGGACACTGCTCTGGCCTGTGCCCCGTCTCGGAAAACTCCATCGCCTCGCAACTCGTGGAGGGGCACACAGGACCGGGGACCGCGAGTCCACTAGGCTCGTCAACAAGGAGCTGTCCGACCTATGGAAGATTTCAACACCTGAGGGTCACAGTATCTCTGAACCCTTTACGCCGGAGGAGTTTGCTGCTGCCCTCAGACGGAAAGTCTCCGGGATTGGATTCCATCTTGCCGGAATTTATACTCCATGCCAGGTTGGCTTTAAATCTTATTTTTGCGACTTCCTCACTTCCTGCATGTGCCAATTCAAAATTCCAAAGATCTGGAGAAGACGATTAGTAGCTGCGATCCCTAAAGCAGAAAAGCAACTGGGGGACCCAAAAAGCTATCGTCCCATATGTCTGCTGTGCGTCCCCTTTAAAATCCCCAAGAGACTCATCTACGTTCGTGTCTAACCAATCACCAACCCATTGCTCGCACAGAAACAGGCGGGATTTCGACACGGGAGGTCGGCCGTAGACAGGCACGTAGCCAGGGATGGAGGCAATTGCCCCCCCAATTCCGAAAATGGCACTAACAATTTCTAGGTTAATCAAGCTTTTGTTGTGTAAGCCAAAGAAATGCACCAGTGCAAATAAATGAAACTGCTTGAAAAACCTATTCTACTTCAACTTTTAGTCGAACCTGATCTAAGCAGTGTGGTTTACCAGTTGCCCATGATTAATCAAACGTTGAGTATAGTGTAAATGCTGGAGAATTCAAGCCATGGCTGACCTTTACCAGAGGTTTGAGCTTCACGTGGATGTTGGTGACAATGACATACAAAGTTGTATATACGCGCTTGTAATCACTAACCGAAAGTAAAATAAGGAAAGTAAAATAAGAGTAACGCCTTTCTCAGCTGTTTCTGACGCACCAGCTTGCTGTATCCCGGTGATGTAATCTTTGCCTTCCCAGCGAGTAAAAAACTGTTTTGTCAAGTAATCAGAATCAGACCTGTGCATAGTCTGAAAGTGTTTCAGCATTCACCTGATGTTGATTGCTACCTTATCCTACAGTAAATTTGGAAGCACTCAGTCGCAACGCGAAGAGACAGAGCAAAAATCCAACGAAAGTAGAAAGATGCTTTTTATTTTGTAAGTGTTGAGGCCATTGATACTGCCGTTTACTTACAGATAGCTCGCATTCTCTTCACTCGATAAAGCGCATGTGACCAACACCAAAATGAAACTAAATTGAATTTTTTCGCAGTCGATTGGATTTTGCTATACACTAATGGATTTGAAGAAAGACTTCAACCGCTTAGTTCACAAACATTGTTGACCGCGATCCAAATCTGAGTTTGGTGAACACCTGCCACCCAAGCCTCAAACCTATGACAAAATCTGATTGTGTGGATGATTTTTGACAGCAGGTTGCTAAGTTCGTTTTCAATGACAGCAATCTACACTTTTCTCAAGTATCTACGCAACAAACAGACGCAGACAAGCAGTGGTAACGTTGAAAACCTACAACTCAGGTTTGGATCGCCTTTGCGCGACCCATTTTTGACCCTTCTCCACTCTTCTTTGGGTTTTGATCCATACTTTGGGAACCACTGGGCTAGGTCAACTGATCAACCGTTGTGTTAAACTACCGCGACAAGTAGGCCTAACTTACTGCAGAGCCGTGGTGATGATCTATTGTGGCCTCGTTTTCGCAAATACACAACCGTTTTCACACTTTGCGTAGATTGAATGAGTCAAATATATGCAAGTTTGGTTAGGGGGCATGTATAACTTTCCCCAATTGAAAAGATTAACTCTGAAAAACCGGATAGATAAATACCTAATCGTTTATGGGAAACAGGGTTAGTGCAAGTAGCGTACAAAAAACGCTACCGCAGCCGCATTTCATAGTGTTAAATGAGATAAAATCCAAACATTTTTCAAACGCGTCGAGGGACTCTAGCGTTTGCATTATCAACTGCATACATGAACCAGTCTTTCAAGAACTGGACAAGATTGACGTCTTAGTCTAAACGCACACAAGTTTTGTAGACCTACTTAGGAAGTCGGTGTCTTAGAGCAGTGGTTCCTAACCTTTACAAACCCGCCGAACCCTTACGTAGTTTTCCAAGCTTTTGTCGAACCCCATTTTTGCCCAATATAACAAAAGTATAAATGGGTTACTACAAAGGTGACCATGGTTAGCTTGCTGTGATATAACCATGTTTTTAGTCATGTTTCAGATGACCGTCGTCGAACCCCTGAAATGGCTCCGTCGAACCCTAGGGGTTCGATCGAACCCAGGTTAAGAACACTGTCTTAGAGCAAAGTAGCTATTCGGCTTCGATTAAACGCGTGTTGGTGAACATCAGAAGTGTGAAAACATAAAAAGTCTCACGAGCAAATGGTGGTTTTCATTCAAAGTGCAGTAGAAACCAGGCCCGTGGAGCCGAGAACTCAAATAATTTCAGGCTCTGTTGACAGTTTGATTGATTTCGGCGGCAAGGCCCACAAGACTGGCTAGCGCACATATAAAACAAAGTAAGAGGCCTACTTGCGAATTTATCATACTCGAGGCGATTATACACGCCCCAGCATAAACGAGACGAAGCTATCGGCAACGTGGATAGAGAAAAGCATTTCAACGATCTAGAGTCGTACTTATTCACAAAACAATAAAAAGAAAACAAGTGAAACCTTGCAGCCGGGACACCGAAAAACCTTGTGGTTATCGAGTCGAATTGCCCCAGCACAATGAAACAACTCAGCGATTGCGCCTCTCCGGCTCCAGCTCCGGACATCTAAATTTTTTGGCTCCGGTTCCAACATCTGGAAGTTTTTGGATCCAGCTCAAGAACGATTTGGTCCATTAAAAACTAAAACCATTGTATTGTTCATACAACACACTTGCCCCACAAATTTAGTCTTGGAACAGAAACCCAAATTTCAGGCTCCAGGTTCACCATCTAAACATTTTTGGCTGCGGCTCCAACCACCCAAATTTGCTTGAGTTCCGGCTACACAGCCCCGGTAGAAACGTGGAAATTTACTAAAAATAAACTTCAAAAACTCCTCAATTCAGTGAATGCAGACTTTATACTTACCGGCTTAAATCTGAACAGAACTATTCAGAAAAAAGTAGCACAAAAAAGCTCATTTCATGGATGATTACGGGGCATTATATATTTAAATGTTGAGACTTGGTTGTTGTTTGCCCCCCCTATCAAAATTTCTGACTACGCGCCTGGCCGTAAACCAGGTAACCCTGTTGACACAGGACATCGAGGATATCTTTTCTGCTAAAAAGGCTGTGTTTGTCGACCTCACAGCAGCCTACGACACTGTATGGCACGGCGGCTTCACTTGCAAGCTGCTGCGATTGCTCCTTGATAGACACACGGTCCACATGATCATGGAGATGGTTGGTAATCGCAGCTTCACCCTTACCACCGGAAACGACAAACGGAGCAGGTTACGACGCCTCAACAACGGCGTCCCACAGGGATCTGTCCTTGCGCCCCTTCTCTTCAACATCTGTATCTCTGACTTGCCAATCACCGTCTCCAGAAAGTATGCATATGCTGACGATCTAGCAATCATGCAGGCTGATGCAGATTGGCAGGCAGTGGAAGGGGTGCTGAGCAAGGGCATGGCAACCATAGGTGAATACCTCCAGACTTGGAAGCTAAAGCTCAACACCACAAAAACGGTGTCAGCAGCCTTCCACCTTAACAATAAGGAAGCTAAACGTGAGCTGAAAGTCAACCTCAACAACGAAACCCTGCCCTTCTGCTCCGAGCCCAAATACCTCGGAGCAACGTTGGACAGGTCGCTCACGTATCGCCGACACCTGGAGTCACTTCGCAAGAAGCTGGCATCATGCGTCGCGCTACTGAGACGGCTTGCTGGCTCCGCTTGGGGTGATGGAGCAACAACTTTATTTTGTCTTAGCTTGATAGCATTTACTTCATTATATCAAAGAGAGGTGAGAAAGCTGCTCCGTGAAGTACCACCAACAAAACCAGACGGCAGCATTCTTAATCCCACGCAAGGACGGCAGTGCATGAATTACTGCATAAGTTGCCGATTAAAATGGTGCGATTTTCCTCTTTGCTAACAAAGAGTAGTGCACAGCATTTTTCATAGACAGAACATCTTTATGGCGACATGGACGTTGGAAGTTTTTTTCCATTGAAGGAACACCTGCGGCGATTTCAAGAATTTAAAGTGGGAGGGGGCACTGCGGGGCCAAGGAAAAAGTAGGAGGGCCAACATAAATGGCTATCTTGCATGGTGATTTTTCGTTGATTTGAAGATTAAGTTGTTATGATTAACCCTATCAAACCCAACAGACGCTTGTGAATATTGTTAAATATGAACTAGCGTTTATATTCACCAGAGAATCCTAAACGCCACTGTAGATGGAATCACACACGTTTATTGCTTTGTCGATATTCGTTTCTAACCAAGCAACTTCCACAGCGCTGCATATGTGAAACGAAACACCATTTTCCGTACACAAATGTGCCGTGCCCACATGAACGAAAACAGTTCCATGAAAGTGAATCCAATTCACATGAAAGCAAAATGTTTCCAACCATGAATTTATCTTGACACTGAGACAAAACAGGTTGTTGATAGTCAACTAGTTTCATCAAAATATTCCTACTACAAAGCACATAAAAACTAAATCATCTGCAACGGATTGGCGACTACTGACAAATCCGTTTTGTGATAGCTTATGGACATTTTTTGATTGTGGTGTAACCATAATAATATTATGCAAGTACGAGTGTTATGTCCATCTGCAGCTTGGATAGATTGAGGACTATTCAATGCAGGATGCAGTTAACAGCAGCGAGGTTTCAGCATCAGTTGCACCTAAGTAGCATAGCAGCGCTGCAGATAGGTGTGAATCGGCGTTTAGGGCGTGTACCTGATAGCAAGATATAATAGCAGGCATAAAACTTATGTTGCAGAATATTCCAAACAAAGTAGTTCATTTCAATATTCACACTGAATTTTCCTCTGATTGATCCTCAAAGGCCGACTTTTTAATCCTGCGTTGCTTTATGACTGTCTCGTCATAAGCGAAATACCCAGTAACTCTAAACCTAACGAGATTCAGACAAATAGATCAGCGGTCCGCAAATACTTTTTGGCGCGACCCTAAAAAATAGTTATAAATTCTCGTGACCAAACATTTCGTGTGCATATAATTTTGTGGAAAATACTTTATAAATATATATCATTTTAAAGAATACTATTGACAATAGCAATATTTTTGCACAAAATTGTATGAATCTTAGCATATAAATCAGTATTTCGCGACCCAAACTGGAGGGTCTCGCGACCCAACGAAATCATCTAAATATGTTTTTCAGCTAGTACCTTTCAGTTGAACCAATCTTTCACTGGTCATGGAATTTATGGGAAATGTTTTCACTAATTTTATTTTTGAAAAACTTCTCTTGCATGAAGCGCTGGTGACGGGAAGAGTTACACTAGTGGCGGATCCTGACCAAACGTTTTGGGGAACAGCCACATAGGGGGCGCCAAATATTCTTCAGGTTTTCACTTGTTTAAATACCTCAGGTTCTCTGGGACAATCATGGGATATAACAGAAAAGTAGTTACATTTGGAAGGCCAAGAAACTGGCTAATTTTGTTGGTCAAACTATGCGATCTTTCAGAGAATCACCACAGTTTAAAGTCACCTTACAGTATATCATTAATTCACAAAAAGTTTGAAGATGGTTCTAAAACATGGGACCCATTTTCACAAGCTACGCAAAACCGGGAACACTGTTGGGTCACAAATAATCTTTTATATCTACAATAATTGTTTAAAAGATATATCCTAAGCTAGTGGTCTCCAACCTTTTCGCAACTGAGGACCAGTCAATGCTTGAGAATTTTAACGTGGCCCGGGAATAATCTATGATGGATATTATTTTTGAACAGTTGAAATGAAGATACCAGTTTTAACCATCAGATAAGTTTGCTGCAGTAAAGTCTACAGCAGAGATGTAAATGGGCCTCAATTTGAGGCCTGAGCCCGACAATTATTTCTGAAGCCCGATCAAGGCCCGAAGGCCAAGTTTTCTGAGTGAGTCACGAAATGCGCAAATGCGGGGTGTTGGTGGCGTAGCAAAGTAAAGATGACTAAATAAATCGCATCATTTTCATTGAATATTTATTCAACTTAATTGCTTCAACAGTCACTGGCAAAAAAGGTATCCGCCGCTGCGAAAAAAATTTGTATGCGGTACCGAAATCAGCCCGAAAAATTTTGACAAATTTTAGCCCGAACCCGGCCCGACGTTAAAAGGCTAGCCCGACTTACAATTCTGGTCTGCAGCACCGGTCCATCTCCAGCACTCTCGCTTTACACACCAACGCTCGTCGCTTAGGGCCTCAAGATCCAAGGGGGCCTCCAACAAACAGTGGTACACAGAGTCAGTGGCCGGTATATGATCATTTAGATCAAACTTCGTCAAAAATGTATGTCTTCATTCTTTTATTCACGAAATTTAGTTTTATTCAACTATCATGGTGATAACGCGAGAGTCTTCCAACGAGTTTCCATGAATCTCAACATGACGGTTGGTCAAGCCGCATGCCAACTGTTGTGTCGATATATTCAAAGCACGCTGGCTGCGTCCTGCGTTTTCTGAATCGTACCGATTGTTACGTGTGACTCTATCAAAAAAACTTGTGGCTGTTCATGTTTGAAATGCACCTGATCAGTGGCATAACTGACAGGTGGCAGGGGTGCGAACCGCCCCCTCTGCCAAGCTACATGTAAAAAACGGGCCCCTATCTAGCTTGTATTTTGGTATTTACTATTCTTTTGGTTTCAGTAGATAGTTGTTATTTTTGCGTTTTTCGGAGTATTTTCCAGTGATTTCGGGTTTTTCTACAGCCATTCACTACCAGATTTGCTATTGTTTCTCAACAATTTTCTGAGTGTCTCCCTTCAATTAAGTTTCTCCCTGGCTCAAACCTCTAGTTACGTCACTGCACCTGATCAAAACAAAGTTGCACTGCAGATAAGAGCTATGTGTAGGGCTAGCAGCAGTATCCTACAATAAAAGCATAGTTGTTTCTTAGGTGACTGAGCAATACATTAGTTTTGTCAGCGTTTGTATCGCGTAAAGCTCGATTCGTATTTTTAGACGTGATCTTTTCCATTTCAATTTTCTTCAGTAAAGTCATTCAGAAATCAGAATGCTATTAAGTACTTGCGCAAGTTTGTACTGCTCCCTTGACTAGCAAGCAAAAGCCACTTTCCCAACTGGCAACCGCAGAACTCTACTCCAAGGAGACAGAGAAACAGCAAAAACATGACAAAAGCGCGTTTGGGTCTGATGCCTTAGATTAGTGGTTCTCAGTTTATGCAACCATGCGAAGCCTTATTTCTTAGCATGATGGTCACTAACTGCTCAGGCGAAAGGTCCTTTTCAAGATTCAAATAAATTAAAAATGAATCAAAGGGCCGCAATGTTCCAGGAGAGGTTGTCCACACTAAGCATTCGGTTCATTAAAGTGACGAACTTATGCAAACAAGTTGTAATGAATTCTTAGATAATTTTGTTATGAAGAAGGCAGGACAAAACCTTTTTTAACTGTTTACTGTGTTATGTCCATCCTTACTTGATTCGATGATTGCAGCTTTTTATTTCTCTATACGTATTTCAATAATGACAACATAAAGGAAATTTGAACCAGTCCCTGTCGCCACGGTGGGCATTGGTGGGCTCAGCCCTTCCAAATTTAAATATGAAACACTATAAATCAATAAAGATTTTATCAAATTTTCAGAATGTCAAGTCCCCTTGCGCAAATGTAACCCCCCTATTCAAGAGATAATCTCTGCCAGAGATAGCAGTTTTTGTGCTAAATCTGTCAGATATAATATTTTTACAAACGGCGCCCCATAGACTACACTAATTTTGTTACACAGAGTAGCAAAGATTCCCTCTGACAATGCCAATTTGTCATACAAGACAATAACGATTGTCTTTGACAAAGGCCAATCTGTGTAGCAGAGATCAATTCGGACAATGCCAAATTTATAGTTCTGAGCGTCAGAACTTCACCCGGACAAAGCCACTAGTGTTGACCAAAAACAAGTCATTGACATTGCTTTTAGTCTGAAGACTCAAGCTACTAAAAGCGCCCCTGAACACAGAGGAAGTGATAGTAGCACTTATAACCATCCGTTCGAGCTTAAGATGGCTACAAGGCAGAGCTTCAGGAGAGTAGTGCCGTCAGGAAAGGACAAATCCTTTCAGATGATACTAGCACCACTCAATTTTACTTCAAAGGCTAAACCAAACATGGTGTAGACCAGAGAAGGAGTTCTCAGTTCAGAGTCGAAGAGTGAACTGATCTGGGTTACCAAAATCGGCCTTTTTATACCCAGATCTTTTGGAAAATCCCTAATTAATCATTTATTGGTTCCTCATAAAACATTACATCATAATATTAGTGGCTCATTACTTCATGATATTCGATGACATCATTTTTGGCTGTTTTTCAGTATTTGTCCATGACATCATTCGTTCGTGGCTTCTTCAGTTTTGATCATAACGTCATTGGTTCATGGTTTCATAGGGTTTAACCATAACATCATTGTTTGTCAATTTATAGGATTACATCATTAAAAATGTCACATTACAGCGTTCAGCAGCGCCTCCAGTGTTGAGACCAGAATGAGGCTCTGTTTATGTTAGAGCATGCAGTTCATGCTTGTTTCTTGTTGCTTGAAGCTTGGACTTTGTTTCTTTAATCAGATCAACACTTAATATGTACAGACCATTACTTTGTGTCTGCTACAGAACTGTGCTACTGCAAGCGAAAGGGATCGCGTTGGTGATTGCTGGGCAGTTCTGAAGCGGTAAAGAAATAAGGGAGCTGTAGTATTACAATTACAAAAGAATAGCATTGTTGATCCTAAAGAGTCTTGGTCAAAGTTCGGCACGTAACTCATGAAGTTCAGTGCAGTGCAAGGCATGGCTAAGTTCAGAGTATTTTTTAATCTATTTTTCTATTTCACTAGACACCAAAAAGTGATGCATGCATAATATCAGAGGGGTGCCATTTTAACG
>Ga0210059_1002002_pt1 | contig 31518 bp, 20 predicted proteins | sample Ectturendosymbi2_FD_188042 | JGI IMG/M metagenome (GOLD analysis project Ga0210059, IMG submission 188042) | Ecteinascidia turbinata endosymbiont from Florida, USA - Sample 2 (SPAdes) (version 2) | ecosystem: Host-associated > Tunicates > Ascidians > Unclassified | place: Key West, Florida... | reverse complement strand
ATTTTGCACACACGTTAACGCGAGTAACGTTTGTTTGGTGCATTGAAGTGATTTTTTGGCAGTGTAAAACTAGGAAGCGGTTGGCGATACCCAGGCCCGTAGCCAGGTTTTAAAGTTTTGGGAGGCAAAATACGTTTGCAGGGGGGAAGATTTTTGTTTTTATTATATGTTTATAACAATTTTTTCTCAGCCCAGTAAAATTTCGGGAGGCACTGCCCTCGAATGCCCCCCTCGTGGCTACGGGCTTGGCGATACCCGTGGCAGTGAAGGGCCATGTTTCTGTCTGATAAATATTGCTGTTTTATCCTACCACCAGGCAGTCAACAATATAGTAGGTTTCAAGGTGATATCATTTTTTCTTTTTCTTTGCTGTGCAGTCACCGGCGCAAATACAGAAGTTACCGATATGGACATCTCTAATACGCCGCCTAGTGACAGAGAAACGGCAGTACCTCCTCCTTCCCGTAAGGAATTCGCTGTGAAAGGCAAGACAAGCTGTTGCTGTTGTTTTTCAGCTGGTAACTTTACTTGAAGTAAACCAGATTTAATGTAGTAGCTGTTTAAGGATTACTCTGTCGATTCGCATCGTGCGAAAGTACATTGTGTAAACTCAAAGTTTTTGCGGTGACCATGAAATATGAATATTTTGAAAAACATGTCCCACTGCTGGTTTTTGTGTGATCAGTCACCGAAGAAGCAAGTATCACACATTCGAGATACGTGCAGGGTTGCGGAGTCGGAAGTAAAATATCCGACTCCAGCTCCGATTCCGACCCTTCCAAAATTTCCGACTCTGACTTTCCAAATTTCCGACTCCCGACTCCGGCCTTTCCAAAATTTCCGACTCCTTAACATGAAAGGAATGAAATTTGGCTGTTAAAATCAATTGAAATCGTGGTGCTCGGCAAGAAATCTCTGTTTCTACAAAAGTTTTAAAAGAAATTGTACTATTTCAACAGGAATTTCCAATTTAAGAGTGTGATGTAAAAATGATCCAATTGGACATCCGGAGTCGGACAAAAAAATCCGACTCCCAGTGTTGTTAGGAATCCGACTCCACCCGAAAACCTCCGACTCCGTACGACTCCGGCTCCGACACCTTGGATACGTGCATAGTGCGCATTCAGTTTGCTGTCTTCTATTTTATCGACATTGTCGGGAAAGTCTGTTATCTTTGCTACGCAACAACATGAGTAGCAAAAAAGAACAGCATTGTTCTCTTTTCTTTGATTCCTTGCCTTCAATCTGTTTGTTACCGCCCTCATGCCGATAAATGTACTACCAAATCAAAACTTTTAGACTCCATCTTCGGCGTTTTTCTACTAACTGCCAAAAGCTAATTAAAATGTTTGTGTGAATCAACACTTGCTGTGTGAATAAACTAGTTTGTTACTCCTAACGTGGTCGGATGCTTCTTACATCAGTCCTCGCGCAGAAAAAAAACGGAAGCATGTGAAAAAGCGTGAACAGACGATTCGTCGCAGCCTTTCACCGGTTGTATTTCGACCAACCGAAGATTTCCATCAGGATTCTTACTCAGAGCGTAGCAGCTTAAAAAAGAGCAAGCATTCCCAAAGGTAATTACTTCAGCTTGTCGTTTGACTTTGGGCTAGCAGCTTACGACCTAGTCGCTTGATTGGTCGAAACGTCAGTCCAGCTGCAGGTGCTATTACTTCTTCATCCTTAGTTTCCTGATATTCACACAGGGTTCCCACGCGGTACTGAAAGTATTGAATATCAAAATCGGTTTACAAGACTTTGAAAAAGTGTTGAATTTGGCCAAAATGTACATTAAGTATTGAAAAAGTATGGAATTTCTAAATGGACAAAAAATCATAAGTATCTGAGAAGAATGTTACCGAAGACAAAGCAGTTCATTATTTATGCAGTGTTATGTAATGTGTAAATTGAGTTTCATGATAGAATTTCGAAAAATGAAGAGAAATAATGGTATTGAACTTCTTAAGTTTAGTATTGAAAAAGTAATGAAAAATTGTGGAAATTGATGTTTAAAATGTGTGGGAACCCTGTTTACAACAACGCATCCTGAAACCATATCACGAAACGAAACCACTCAATTATACATTCGCATCCCTTGTTTGTTGAATCCTTGTAAACAAGTTATCTTTTGCTGTCGTGGTAAATATTTTTGAGTGTTGTGTGCTATTCCGATTCGAGATCCCTTAATTGTATGCTCAGTAGCCTTTACTGCTACCGTTACTTATCTGTTGTCTATATTTCCTTCAAATATTTTGATACTTACGGTGTGCAGATACATGTTGTTCGTCACAATTGTTTTGTGTTTTCTGTAATTCATATTTCGCATTTGCGTGCGGTTGAAATATAGCCCTGAGTAAGTCTGCATTAACAAACTAGCAAAATGTCAACAAGTCGCAACCGTAATGCATTGTCATTATGTGAAAATACGCTTAGATGTTATAGTGAGTTGATAGCAAAAGACGCGGTAACTGACGGTAAGAATGACGTTGTTTTCCTTTTCTGTTTTTGTGTCTATCTACCTGGGGAACCTGTGCCACATAGGCCAAATGTGGCCAGCGTAACTGTTTAGAGTGGCCCGCATGAGAATTTTTGTTACTTTGCTCTAGCCCTGGAATACTTACGTGGGTGATGGTAACCCGGGTCAAATGAGGTCATTCACGTGAAACTACGAAAGCGGAAGTCGGCGCGCTTTCAACTCTTCAGTAGCTTCATGTCTTTGTGTGACTTGTAAATAGGTGCACTTGCTGTCATCTACGCTCTTCTAGATTTTGCAAGAGAGCGAGTTCGTCACGAGTTCGGGTCACGCTGACCCGACGTCGTGATTAGTGTGAGGTGGCAATGGGTACTTTGGACCCACGTTATGGTTTATGGAGGAAGAGCCTGTAAAAAGCTCAAACTCACTCAGGGCATGCTTCTACAGTCTTGTGAGCAGTATTGAAAAGGAGAAATTGTTTACGCCCGTAATTTTTTTTGTGAGTAATTCAATTTTAGGCATACATGACACCTTCGCTATATTTGGTCTACTTACTTTTCATCAAAAATCGTATGATATTAGAGTAAAGTAACTTTGTTAGTGCTCAAATTGCTCAGTGAGACTTATATTTTCAGTGTAGTTTTTGTGATAAACTGCAGTTGAATGAAAGTATATTTTTTATTTTTGAAAACCGGGTCATGCACACCCGACGTAAGTATTAACGTGACAAAAAACTAAGGTAAGTGTTCCAGGGCTAGACTAGCACAACAACGCGTCAAAACGAAACTTCATAACTAGATGCTTAGACAGTAAATCAGAAGCATCTCTCGCTCTTTCCCATAGCTTTCTGCATTTTCCTTGAAGATGAAGTTGAATTTTAAGAAAAAATAAATTGCGTTTGCGGCCTGCCAGCGAAATTCCACAATTCATGCGGCCCATGATAGTAAATAGGTTTCTCAACCCTGACCTAAGGCATTTTTTCTTGGGCGCAGAATGATTTCAGCTAAGCTTTGCGACCAGTCTGCAAAAATGAACGTCTGGTGCAAATTGTTTGATAGATTAGGGATAAATACGAGGTATTTGCAGGGCTCAGTTACGCTGTAACGATGCATACAGCATTTTTGCCCCTATCTAGATGATTAGATGAATACTATCGAGTATTCTTCCGGTTTGCTAAATCATATGTTTCGTAAATGTTGTTGAAAAGGCAAGAAAGCGATTTGGTTTAAGTTTGCCTTGGCCCGTTTCTGAAACATCATGCTCATTTACTTTCTTCTCTTGATGTTGTCGCATCATTGCTAGAAGATAAGCGCGGTCTAGAACAGAGGTCACCGAGGGTCAAATGAGGACTTGATAAAGTAACCAGAGGGCTGCATTTATAACGCTGACGCAACAATGGCGGTACCTGAATCTTACTAGAAACAGCTTTTAGGTCGTATTTCCTGCGAAAGGTATCATGAGTTACAGGCAAATCATTTCTAACCGTCTCTACATTCGTTTGAAAGAAACTTGTTCACTCGCTAGCCGAGCACTTTTAAACACCGGTGAAGAAACTAAACGCAAGTGTTAATTATTTGAAAATTCCCAAAAAGCATCCCGGGCCGCACAAAGCGCCCTCACGGGCCGCGTGTTTGAGAACCCTGGTCTAGAAGTTTTAAGATACGGTTGAAGTGTACGAAAAGTAGACCCAACATCGCGTGGTTTCTTTTTTGCAATCCGGGATTTACATTGTTAGAATAAAACGACACTGAAACATTAAACTGAGGAAGCGTTTGATATGGTTACATTATTAATGATGCTGCAGGCTCCTGACCACAATATTTTTAAGTACGTTCTCATCCGTTGTAAATAAAGATGGATATAAAAAACTTTTCCAAATCGACTTGGGCGAAATCAGCACCAGATCTATACTCAACGCAGTCATATTCCAAGTAACCGCATCGTGCAGTTCCTTTAATCTGGCGCTCCTTCAACAATTGACTTTATCTTCACCGGGAAGACCACATTTCTGTTTTTAATATTGTTGTAGTGGTATTTGACGTGGATAGTATGCTGGCCACTACAGTACGCTCTTCCCGGTTGTGCTTGTTTGCAACGGTCGTCTGCGGTCTGTGGTGCACTTGCACGGTACTGTAAAGGTCTCAAAGGTCAAGTAGTCCTCAAAAGAGGGATACTTGGTGAGCTGCAACTTACAACTGCCGCTTTTTTCGCCTTTCTCGCTGTCACATGTGCGTTTCGTTCTTACGCAGGTCTGAAAATACCAAACGCGTGGAAAAGAAAACTGGCGGCAGCTCAGTGAAGCGGAAAACGTCAGCAAAAGATTCTCCACCAATGAAAGGTGTGTGCAATGCTGTTGTGAACTTGACAACGCAACGCGTCAGGCTGCATTTAAAAAACAGTTTTTTCGGTCATGTTGTGTGCCGACTGGTGTCGGCCTTTGTTCTTTGACCGTATCCGGATTGGTGCTGGTACTTTCGCTTAACTTTCTGGAACAACCCGGAAAAACAAGCCCTGCATGCGAGGGAGTAAAATCTGTGAAACCGACTCTCATTGTGGTCGCATGAAATGGCAGCGAAACAAGGACCATTCAGCTCCGCCCAGTTGGACATTATATGCGCTCAACTGTTGGAGGTGCCTGTCAAACGTTGTTATGAGCTGAGTGTTTTCAATCTCAGCGTTTACAATATCAGTCCACCTTTGTGAAGAAACGAAGTAGTAAAAGTGGAGCTCAGCTACAAGCAACTGCTGATAACCTGCGCGTGCTCTTTCTGACCCTCACGTCAGCCGTTGTGAGTTAAACTTCACTATCTTTGAAAATTCGCGTCCACCTCCCAAGTGCCGCTTCCCACGAACGCAGCGCACGTTGCACTAGCGGCGGAGCACAGCAAACCTGGTTTGTTCCTTTGCATCGCAACACTTGCTAGAATTGGCGTTGGTTAAGCGCGTTCTGATGCTCCGTGTTTTAAGCTTCTGGATTAATGACATCCCCAAACCTCACACTCCTTTACAATTTCAAACTTTCTTTTTCAGAGAATCCTCGACCCGGAACCAGTGAAAGCGACGGCAGCAGTGGTGAGCAGATATGCCTTGCTTCGGTTGATTCGCACTGTACACAACCATGACGCGAGCTGGATGTGAAGCCTTGTATGCATCAGTCTTTTTTTTATCGCGGTGCTTAGTATATGTAGCGCGTTTGCCTTCGTCACCCTGGCGGGCCTGACATGATGCTCAGGTCAGCAGTGTTGGAAGTGTTGCCTGTTGCCGTATGTTAGAATATACACCGCACCAAGTTAGTAGTTCAGTTTAAGTGTTTAACGTTGTAACGAGTTCTGTTCCATCATAGCTCCTCTGCCACAAAATATAACAAAATAAAAGTAAATCTGCTCAGCTGTAAGCAGGGGCGTAACGAGAGATGGCAAGGGGGATCGATTCCCTGGGCGCCGAATCACTATGGGGGCGCTGAATGGCTGCGGGGATCGCCAAAAAGTGACAACAATGTCACAAGTGCTTTCCTCAATACAGTGCATTTCCCTCCGAAAGACCTCAGGTTCGAACATGGGGGCGCCACACTTGCTTCTTGCCCCAGGTGCCATCTAACCTCGTTACGCCCCTGGCTGTAAGACCCGCAAATCCTCCTCCATCTAGTCGCATGGCAAACCCTGTGCTTCAATTCGCAGTGCTTTCAGATTTATCTTTATTTGCTAGATGATGATGACAAGCAAAACAGAAAACCGTTTGTGAATTTGAGGAACTTGCCAGGTGGGCACCTCTTCCGCTTTTATTTTTTTTGCTTTCTTCAAGTCTGTTTTCTTTCGCTGAGACATTTCGGTCATTTGTCCCATAATAGTATTAACACTCGCCGTAACAGTATTCTATATTTTCGCACATTATGACCGAATTGACTTATTTTTTGGGTCATCTATGACCGAAAAAAACTAGCTTCATGTGGATACGGTTGGAATAACGCAGTCGATTGTTTACTTTCTACTTATTTGGCGTTGTCTTGAATGACTGACTGACAAAAATTCATACCAAGCGCCCTGGTCGTACAGCACGAAAAGTAACTAGGTTGTGATTTTAGATAAGAAACAACATTGTTAAACAAAAATGGAAATACTGAACAGCCTAATAATAACAATAACGACCAACGCGACAGGCCTGGAAGGCATGATCCAAACATTTCGGTAAAAACTTTACCTTCATCTGTGAGATGAACAGTGGTATGGATTCTCTCTCCCTCTTAACCTCACTGATGGTGGTAATAGTTATAACTGAAACATCTTGGTCTTGTCTACAACATCTATTGCATTGTCCGTTGTTGTTATTACTAGGCTGTTCAGCATTTCCATTTTCGTGTAACAAACTAGCATGTGAAAATAAAAGCATTGCGAGGAGCACCTATCTCTCCGTCACCGACGTCAGAAGAGTTCAGAGCGCTTTGCTACATGTTTGGCAACAATGAGGATCGAAATCATTGCCACGCTGTCTGTCAGTAAAACCTCAGGTTCAATTTCCCGTAAGGATACGAGTAAATTCCGCATATTTGAATAGCCGCCCTTGCAGAGGATACTTCGAGCAGTTATCACAACGTTCTTGACGTTTCAGTCGGACATACCAGAAAATGCAACTAGAGCTAATACGTCGTAGGGTAGCTGCCCTGCTATGATTGGTTGAATTGCGAGTGCTTTTGGCTAGTATCCGGTAGTTCGTGTTTTTTTCCTGTCAGGGTCACCAGCATCCTTCCATCCGTCGCCATCTCCAAGGAACTCCCCCATACCCCCCGTCTTTAACCCTGCCCCCAAGGCCGACGCCACCAGTCCCTCCAGCGACGATGCGTTCTATCAGAAACCTCCTGCCAACGAGTAAGTGTGTATCAATCGCGTTTTAGCTACATGTGTTACGAGTGCCACGGTGCGAATATCGGCAAAAAGTAGACCTGAACTGAACTAACTTTCAGACGTCTATGCACTGAAGTGTTCGCTGTGTGGCGACTAGTTTCACGACTCTTTACCCAACAAATATCAGAACATCCTAAACTGACATTCCTTTCGACCTTAAAGTAACAAAATGCTTTGCACCTAAACAGAATGTCTCTGAGATTGACTGTTTCAAGCTAATCAAAAATATTCACCAACATAAAACCAGGCAAACCGAAACCTCGCCAGGTGCTTTTTCCCATTTCCGCAAAATTAAGGTTAAAAACACGCTTGTTGGCTGTAGTGGAAATTCGGTCATGAAACAATTTTGGGTTTGAAAAATACACGTTGACAAGCATATTTTCAGCTTAGAAAGAGGAGGTGATTTGCGCTGTAAGATGAACCCACAAGATCCCCTTGTATATGCCCACAGATCTGTAACCAGATGTCCGCGCTATGTATTGATATTTGTGGCTTATCGTTTGTGTCGTCACGTTGAGGGTTTGCTGGTTTATTGTTTAACGTCTTTACACCCACACGCAACAAGAGTAGAACTCAAGCACACATGGCTTACGACGAACACACAGATGCGTTAAAAACACTAGCATAGATTGTACTGTGGCGGTAACTAAAAAAGCATACGCATAAATGGCGCCAATGCGGTTACTTTGAAGGCACACCAGTATAGATACGTAGCACTGACAGAGAGCACACGCATAGATGACGCCAGCACAGTTACTATGATGCTTAGCGCCCCTGCGTGTACACAGAATGCATGGGGTGTGGGAGGTTGCCAAGGACCAGGGGTAATTTGGGCTCTAGACCTCGCGAGAGCGATGCTGCATATAGTGCAAAAGGAGCAATAGTTGGTTAATAAAAGTAAGTAAAAGTCCGTTGCTCTTGACTGAGTATACGGCTTAATACGCGTCATGCGTTAATACGATCAATGTAAGCAAAATGCGATGCAGGCAATTTTAAGCTGCCAGAAGAAATTGGTTGAACTTTTACCACAAAATTTTTGCAGCTTTAGCGTATATTGTGAATATCCGTAATACCTAAAGATGGAAATGCGTCACTACAGTTATAGACTATCGCAGCGCTGCAATGCCCGCAACAGACGTAACAGAATTTATGCAGGATGAGAACTAGGTGTGCAATCGTGCGTTCGGGAAATGGATTGCTGTCAGTATTTGTGGAACTCATGCACGGGAACGGAAATTCGTTTACTGCTCGGCCGGTGGTAACTGCTGGGTGCGTAGAGCATATCAAAGATATTATGCCTCTGGCAGCATGCAGAGTGAACATATTCATTCGTAGGGATTCATCAAAACCTTTCAGCTTTATCCACAAGTAAAAAGTCTTGTTAGATACTGCTGACTGACTGACCGACAGCTGAAACTGACCATGCTTTTGAGATTGTAACAGCTGAATGCTGTTCTTCCTGCACAACAGAATCGAAAGAAACTTTGCAGTCACTGCTGCTGGCGTTTGCACTTTCTGGCGGGTTAACAGCAAGAAATTTTTATTTAGGCTTACTACAAAAATGCTAAATGCTCCTTTGTGTTTGGTTGTACAAACCTTGGATCTCATTAATATAACGCTATCTTATCTTACCATTAGGCCAGTTTTTTTAAGGTGTTTTAGAGACCCGATTCGGGTCCGCAGAATCAGAGAAAATCGGGTCCCTAGAATCAGGGAAATCGGGTCCCTACCGGTCCATACCGGGTACCTAACCTTTTCCTAAAAAAAACTGCATTAGGCTAGTGGGGGACCTAACTAGAAAACCACCTGGTTATATTAGGTACCCTGGGAAGATGCAAATATAATTTTGAATACATTTCTATTCTAAGAGTTTGCTTGTTTATTTGTGAGTTTTTTTGTGTTTGTGTGTTTGTTTCCCGAATAAATGAATGGATGCGTGAATGATGGCTGGCTTTACGTTTTTGGTGTGACATTATTTTTTGAAAATACCCACACAAGAAGGTAAATGTATGAAATCCGGAATACTCGTAAGGCTTGGCTTAATGAAAACGCCAGACTCAGTGGCATTCAAGCGTTAATTACTGCGTGACGTAGCTGTTTATCTCATAATTTCTATAAACTTATTAATTATTGCGTTGCATGGGATTTCAGAGATTATGATGAATAGGCGATGTTGCTGTCTGCACAGCACTTATGTGGTGTAAGGCGAATCGGTTTTCGACGTTAATTGAAGCAACAATTCAATTCAGCTAAAACTTTTCGTGGTTGTCCAGATTTAATGTGGAAGTATCAATTTTATGTGTCCGCACAGTAAATCTATGGGACCGTTTTGGACTCATAAAACGCCTTAAAAAACTGTTCACGGTAATATCAAATTATTATCGCTGTCTTATTCAGATAGAAGGTGCAATAATCACGTTTTGTGTGTAGCACGTGAAGCTTTGTATTACAAACGACTTTACCTGTTACTTGGGACTGAAACTATCTAGAATTCTAGCACACTGTTCAGCAACAATACAACACAAGGGTGACGCAGCCGAATCTGATCACAAATTGTTTTAGCTAGGAAATCGATTTCGCGTCAGTGCGCATCGTGATTGATGTTTTCCTGATTTTTGACCACGTTTCACGTTTTTTAAGCTGTGCATCTGTGAAACGGACGAACCATTTCCGTTCGCACACGTTGTTCGCTGCAGCAACCGCGACCCGTTTCCTAAACAGCGACTGCGGGCATTTTACAAGCAGCAGCTTGGGTCATGTGACTGACAATGATGTGAGCTTTGCCACAATCAAAACAATCCTAAGTTTTGTGCACACGTCTGTCAAACAAGCAGGACCGGTAGTGGATTCTCTTGTGTTTTTAAAATGCTAAACACGGTCAGTTTTTTGTTTCTTAACGTTTACATGTAGCAAGCTGATTGGTTTGAAAAACTAAACACATGGAACTGCAGCCTAACGATATTTTGATTGAGTTGCTCCTTTCCCGTCTGCCTTTTCCGACGTAAAGGTCTGCTCTCCAGATGATGTTAAAAGTTCTTGTTTGCCAACCCTGTACTGTCATGAAATGCTACACAGAATTTTTAGTAGATTTCGTAACAAAACGCCAGATCAGATCATTCTCTTACTACTGCCACCAAGTGCGTGGTGGGTTCGTAAACGAGGGGCGTATACAGAAGGCTGCAAGTGACATGCTGGTTGGGGGTTAGCTAAGTTTTATTAATTTCTCGCTCACCGCCTGCTTGCATTCGTTCTTGACCGTAGCCTGTGCTTTTCTTACAAGAAATCGAACAACGATGCTTCGCTCCGTTGTGTTGCAATCCAAACTTATGTTATAATCTCTTGTATCTCGTTTAGAAACGAGCGGGATCGCCGGATTTCGTCATCTTCGTCCAGGTCAGTGTAAAGTATTGTTAGTTTCAAGTTGTGGCTTTTCAACTTGTTTGCCGAAACGTTCGGTCCCTGAGGATCATTGTGAGGTTTCAAATCACGCCGCGGGAGTTTGGGTAGTGCTTAACCTTGATGGTATAGCGTAGGGGTGTGCAACCATGCAACACTGCCGGGCAAATGCACATAACCCGATTGGTCCACGGGCCACAGCTGCATGTGTCAAGCTCTGTCGGTTAGACAACTCGCCGGCCATCCAGGGAAGATTGACAATACACTTTAAAAACCGTAATACTTGCTTTAAAATCTGGACCTTTCCGCGGGCCACAAAATGTAAGCTCCCGGGCCACTTTTGGCCCGCGGACCACGGGTTGCACACCTCGGTATAGCGCACTGCCCCAAGTCACACGAAACTAAGATAAGTCGATATCGACGGGGGCGCGGTGGGATCGGTGCACTGTGTATATGAGAGCGCTCTTCGCAAACAAAGTTTGGTGACGCGTGGTTTTCGGAGTTACCGATTTGCGTAAAACGCTTTTTTAATTTCATCCTTGTTTTTTGAAGTGCTAATCGTAGAAACTTTTAATGAAAGCTGAAGAAATTGGTTTCCAGCAAATCCTGCATGTGTGTGTTCCAGTAAGTGTTTGCATAGATATGATTGTGACTGACTGACTGTAACAGCTTTGTGCCAAAGGTTGCCATGTAACATTCAATGGTTTATAAACCCTTCAAGCATAGCAAAGCCACAATTGTGGCTTTGCGGCCCTTGAAGGGTTTATGTGGGGCGACCCGAGGTTCAACAAAAACATCGGTGAATTACTCACCAAAAGCCTAAAAAAGCTAGCCTCAAAGATCACCAGGAATTGGTGAAACAATTGCGCAAATTGTTTGAAATGAACTTCTATTGAGTGGACTGAAGCATTTATGTTGCTTCGACGGAATAAAAATTTGAAAAGTTTTTTGACTGGCAACGAAAACGAAATAGGTTTTCTGCGGGCAGGGAGAGGGGTCAGCAAAGCCTGTTGGCTACTGGTTTGTAATAATCCGTGTGTTGACTTGCTTTTTGTGGATTTTTGCGTTATATCGCATGAATAAATTGTTTGTTTCATCAGCGACGAAAATGGAGGATTGTTTGATCCGTCTCCCGAGCATGACAACGTTCAAAACGTCACCGTGGAGATGTCAGATGAAGAACAACAAACGGAAACTTTCGATCATACGTAAGATTCGATGTTTCTAAACTAGTCATCTTTTCAGACTGCTGTCTAACGGCTCAGTGACATTGGACTATTGCCAGTGTAGCACTTTCGTAAAAACACTCCAGAAGTCGCATGATGTGGTGCTCAATGAATAAACACTTTGTTTTTTGTTTTGTCGTTTCGCAACTTTCATGTAAAATCTGTTCATCAGTCCACTGACGTACTGCGTTGAGGAAGTGCTACATTTCTACCTTTCTTGGTTGGTGCGTTTTTCACTGCCAAGGTAACATATGCATCAAAGCTTATTGCTAATGCGATACTATTCCATCATCCGCTTTACCATCAACAATGTCTTTCTGTGAAATAATTATATAAGCAGTGTGATAAGTTGATACAATTTTACGGAAGACCGTTGAATCGAAAAGTTCTGTTCGATTGCCGCTCGATCGATTAATCTTTAACAAGCGCCAAGATCTGTAAACAAGATTTAAAAGAAACGTGAAACTTTTGCGGTTTTGTCCTTTATGAATATGAGTCGCTTCACCACAAGTCGTTGCACTTTCAGAGTCCAAGCAAAGGCTGAACATCCTGCTGCGAGACCCCCGTCGCCCTTGGTAACAGTGAGCGTTGGGGCGGAACCGAAAAGTTTCCCAGGCATGACCACTGAGGTCTTCGAACAGCTTCGTTCACTGCAAAACCTACTTTCGCAAGTGACTGACGTAGCCATTACAGAAAAGGTGACCGTTGTATTAGTTCATAAATTGAATGTTGCATGTAGCCCCATATTCAAATGCGCTCTTGCGAGGAGCCCACAGGCCAGCTTATAATGCTGCTGAAAGTTCATACAAACGGTATTTGCACTCAACAATTACCTGTGGCTTTGTTTGGTTGTGCCTTCCGTTAGGATACCTTTCAGTTTAGAGCGAGTAAACGGAAAGGCGATGATATCTGTGTGTGGTCAGATTTGTATTCTTCCTCTCTCCCGTTTGTTTGTGATCGACAACCGTCGTGAACATGCAAATGACAAGCCTATTCTTTGTTAATCCCAAGAAGCCACCGTTTAGGATTTTATGGCCTCAGTAACGGAACTCAAAGTATAACCTGCGCTGTGGCCACTCGTAGAAGTATTGGATGCGCTGTCTGTCGCACGTTCGCAATCTCTGATGTTTGCAGGTCGCCCGCATCGTTCGAAAGTGCGGTCAGTTCGCGACGGACGGCAGCGCAATGGATTTCGACCTGTGCGCGCTGGACCGTAAAACGATATCGAAGATCCAGAAGTGCTTGAAAGCATCTTGAAGGAAAATGCGAGGGCGGCATTTGTTTTCGGACGACTGCGGCCAGGTTTTCCAACTGGCCCAGCGACTCAGTCGTTGACTCGAAACACGACTACTGCTGAGATTGACGTCACGGCAGGAGTCGTTGTTATGCAAATGAGAGGAAATGCGAGACCGGTGGTGTCTTGAGCATGGAACGCTGTAGCGAAAAGTGGTCGGATTCGAGCGCCGAAAGTTTTGAGCAGCGAATTCGTTGATTTCCGAACTTGTGACTTCAAGCTAATTTGCTTGTGACTTCAAAACCGCGTTTGTGGTTTTTTGAAGCTCGGCTAGTCTGGTTATTTCGTTACAGCAGTTGATTGGTTTTCAAGCGTCGGGTTGACGCATTAATGTTCATCCGCTGCTGCCAAGGAAAATCTGGTTTCGCCTGAATATTAAGGACCAGAAACGTGGGGAAATCACACTTTCAGCGAAAATTCTCTTCAGTACACCCGTGATGATTTCAGGTATCGGTGCCTCGCAGTCGCTTTTATGCTTGGCCAACTTCAAATTTTTGGAGAAACTCTTCAGCAACATGGTACATGTTTTCTCACGTCTCCATCTTTGGTGTTAAGTGCCTTTCGTCAGCAGCTCCCCTGTGTGCTGCGTGATGTGCCGTCATTTTGAGTCTTTCGCAAACGCCAAGTGGATACTGTGCATTTTTTACGAACTTAGCTTCAAAAGCAAATCATGCCTTGCCAGTAAGATTGTTGGTGGTTTTGATTTTTAACATTTTTTGTCGCAACTTACTAATCAAGTAACCACGGTTGCAACACAGGCAGCCATTGGTGAATCTTGTCATGGGTTTTACTCCATTGCTATAGAAACGAGTTCTGCAGATGCTCCCCCTAAATGTAATCGTTGTATATGTTAAAAACAACACAGTGGGTAACTGTTTGAAGCACCTTGGTAACTTGGAGTAACCGCAACAGTTTTGCAAGTTATTCAAAAGCTGCGTTTACGACGATGGCGAAGATGGAAATGCAAGAAGTTTTGCAGTAACGCTTTTGCGACACATTTAGATGATTTTTTGAGCTTTTAATACGTACGTAGCGACGAACACAAAGCCGAATCCTTCATTTTGTTGTTGCGCGGCATTTTGTAACCACATCAGCGACTGACAATAGCAAATATTTCTTGAAAACTTTGGAGTTCGATGGTTGGTAATGGCTTCTGTATACGAAGAAGACGGTGTGTTTCAGCAGCAGGATACCCTGCAACGCTTCTCTACAAGCTTTCCTTCCCTTATTCTCACGTATAACATGCTTAGACAACGAGTGGAACAAATTGTAACAATTCTGCAGTGTTTCCCAGGGCCACTCTGGTTTCAACATTATCCAATTTTCCCAACGTGACTATGCAAGCGTTGCTTCCCCTAAAAATAATTGCGTGGACTTTGAAACAGTGTTGCCAAAGCTCGTGAGCAACAGGGACCGCCGCAGCTTTTAGGACAAACTCGCGGCAGCAAACAAGTGCAGGTTACTTTGGACCAGCTATGTCCAACCCAAATGGCTTACTGAGCCAAAAAATATGTGACCATCTTAACCAGGGCCGCACATTGAGTGACATATTGAGGGCCGCACATTCAGTGGCTTTCTTTGGTCTTAGCAAACTAAATTTAGATTAAGCTAATGTACTGAAAGCGTCGAATTCTAACTGCAGTGGCAACAGTCGTGACAAAGTGGCGCTGAAGACGACCTGCATCAAAATGTCAAATTCAAGATTATCAAAATAAGGACAGGTTGTCAGTATATAGGATACTTATACTGCAGCGAAAACCTTCGACTGGGCCACATGCGCCCCGCGGGTTGGACATAGCTGCTTCAGACAGAATTATAACTCTCGAAAGGTAAGACAGGGAGTTGGATACTTTCCAAGTTCAATTAGGGAATTTTTGAAAACATCAAAACACAAATGATAATCTCTTTTAATGACATTTCTGAACACGCAGTTGGTCCTTGATCAAAGCGTCAATATCGACTAATTGGTCGCAGTTATTGACAGCAAGGTTGCGGAGTCGGAGATAACATGTCCAACTCCGACCTTTCCAAATTTCCGACCCCTTCACACAAAGTGATGAAGTTTGACTGTCGACAATTTTGTAGCAACTAGCAATCAATGGAAATCGTGGTACACAGCAAGAATTCTCTGTTTCAATAAAAGTTTCAAAAGAAATTGTACCATTCCAAAAGACACGAGTTAGGATTCCTAACATAGGAGTGCGATGTAAAAAATGATTTAATTAGACTTCCGGATTCGGATATAAACACCGACTCCTAGTGTTAGTAATCCGGCTCCACCCAAAAACCTCGGACTCCGCAACCCTGATTGTCAGCAGCAAGGAAGCATTCAGTGTCTCTTCGCCCATCTATTTGGTGAAGTTTATTTCACTTTTCTTGGTCGAAAATCTATTCTCGCACATATTGTATGTGCTTCCAAGCACAGCACGAACATTTTAACGCGAAATATCTCAAATTTGGATACTGGTCTGAGCTCAGAAGTGTTCCAAACTCTTCAAGAGTTTTGAACACTTTCCGAGCTCAGACCAGTATCCAAATTTGAGATCTTTCACTCTTCGGGATCCTCTGTAATTCTCATAATTTTTCCTGCAAAATCGGAAGAAGAATCACAATTCTTCCTGAAGAAGAGGGTTGACTGACGATTTGTACTCATGGATTGTTGAACTGCTACAAGTTTTCTTTCAAAAAATAAAAGTTAAGGAATCGCGTGTTAAATTCTGTAATAATCTGACCCTCTTCCAATATATTGTAAAATGGAAAACTTCCTTTGACAAGCCAATTCACGACACGAAGGATGAGAAAACTTCTAATGACCTGAAACCTTTTTTTCTTCAAGCGGAAAACATCGATGTTCCTCACGAGATGGGATATAATTGGATTCTTGGCTTGAAGTTTGACGTTCAAAACAGTCAAGTGGTGATTAATATCTGTCAAGAATACCAATAAAGTTACGCATTGTTCGTCACTCAAATGAATCACACATTCATGCGTCCCTTCTATTTCGTTCTTAGCAATACTAAAGATTTCATTTCGCAACGAGGAAAAATGTTGCGATCTCTTCCCTGCACTCGATCATTAATTCCGGAAAATAATGTCACATCCACATATTCTCCATCCAAATCTGTCAAGAACTCAACAAATTTCTATGCCTCTGAGCTCTATTCCCCCTCCTGTTATACTGACCGCGGTAGCAACGGAATCCATAGTGTCACTTAGCTGTAGAATTCAGGGCACACAATGCTTCAGTGACTCAGTCTTGCGCCCAACCACAGCTCTGGAAACATGTGGTGCAGTAGGCTACACGCGTTTTTTCTGAAACCACAGAGTACATCAACTGCTGATAAGTAGCAGTTATAAAGATCGGAACCGTTTCTAGTGCCCTAAAACGACACTGAAGCAGTGCTTCCTGAAGCGTAGTCTTCCTGTGAAGTTCAAACGAAATTCACTGAGGTCGGCCATTACTTTCAGTAATGAAGTATCTTTCCTCACGTGTAGAGTTACAATTTTTGTTTTCATCTGAGGGCTTTCGTTTAATGCTCATCCTCATTCGAATGCTTCCAGGCTAAAGTGACAGAGCTACTTCATAGAACTGGAAATACTGCAGTCGGAGAGTGCACGTGCTCAGCGACAGCCAGGCACAGGGGCGGATCCAGCCAATAAGTTTAGGGGGGCGATTTCAGTAATATTTTGCAGTCAAGTCCAGTGTTCCCTCTAAGGTGTGCAACTGCGCAATACCACCAAGCAATTTGCGCAGTGAAATCTCGTTCTCGCGCACTTCCAGCATTGTTAACTTCATACGGTATATACATACCGCATAGCGCTTTTAACACTGGGGACGCTTCGCTGTTCGTGCGTCTGCTTGGTTACGCAGTTGCGCTTTGAGCGCAACAAAACAAACATTTGCTCAGGGTATAATTTTCTTAGAGGGAACACTGGTCAAGTCTCATTACGGGTTCACTACTTTCAGAGAGATGAAGTGTACTTCACAACATTGGTGTGACGAAACAATGGACGGCAAAATGGCCTTATATCGCGAATGCTGTTTTCCAAATTGTACAAAATCATGGTGAAAAATGTTACTTTCGTAGTTTTTAGAGGGTGAGATCGCCCCGCCCCCTTGGATCCGCCCCTGGCCAGGAAGTTTAGTAAGTTGAAACGAGGTAGAAGTGGAGATCGACCGTGTCGAAGAGCACGTCACAAAGGACGAAGGCAATTAATGAAACTCAACTGAGCAGGCTGATTTATTTAATGGGACGGCGGCAATAGCACAGTGGTAAAGTGTCCGCCTCCCAGTTGGAAGGTTGGGTGTTCGATCAGCCACTGAGTGAATTGTCGTAGCGCTTCTTGGGCAAGAGCGTTCACCTCAACCGCACCGGCAAGAAGCACAATTCAGGCTTCGGCATGCCGCCAATTGTCGTCACCAAAATATAAAAACTGAGCAAGCGAGCGGAAACCACGGAGTCACAAATACTTGATGCGAAGCAAGCCCGTAGCCAGGTTTTAAGGTTTGTTGGGGCAAAATACAGTTTTAGGGGGGCAAGATTGTTGTGTTTTATTGTATGTTTAAAACAAAATTTTCTGGGCCCAGCATAGTTTGGAGGGGCACAAAAAATATGTGAAGAGGCACTGCCCCCGAATGCCCCCCCGTGGCTACGGGCCTGATGCCGAAGTGAATACTTATCTTGGATGAGAATTTAGATCGAAGGAATAAACTTCACTTTGAAAGTATTTTTTTTATATAAGAAGGCGGGCCGCATGCGGACCGGGTTGCTTTAACCTTTACTGATTCTGCAACACATTTCTTATGAAGCACAATCTGTGGCGCAGCTAGGGAGGCGCTGGGAGCTCCGGGCGGCACCTTCTCTAGGGTGGCAAGTTGTATCAAAAACTAGTTTTTTAAAGTTTTTAAAAACTTGGAAATGTGGTTGTGTAGTGAACAAATTAACAAAATGTTTCTGGGAAAAACCTGAGTTAAATACAAAGTGGTAAACTACCCCTGTGTTTGTCTTGAAATCTGGTTTTCTTTCAACTTACGTGTACGGCAATTGTCCTCCACCAGTCCCTGCACCTTTCTCCCCGTCCCCAGCCAAGGACATTTCCCCTCTTCCTCAGTCAAACGTACAGTAGTTTGAACAAAGGATAGAGATGACATTCGACCACAGGCTAGCAAATATCACTGGTCCGGTAGTTCAAAATTCCCTCTCTCCTGTTAAAATCAGATAAACAAGCCCTGCTTGAAACAGGCCCGTAACCAGCTTGGGACACCAGGAGGGGCGAAGAGTTTTCCGAGAGGGGCCCAAAGTTTTTGAACTATGTCCAATGTTTTCAAATTATGTCCAAAACATTTTTCCAAGGGGGGCAAAAATTTTTCTAGGGGGGCTTCGCCCCCCCTGCGCCCCCCATGGTAACGGTCCTTGCTTGAAATCACTATATCTATAATAGTCAAAGTTATCTTAATCCTATTTCTCCTATCGTTCGATCTTTAGCAACGCCCCAACGGCACATTATCACATCACCTGACACTAGTGATCGGACCGGAGCAGGATTTTTGGCCGGGGCCGGGTATAAGGATTTGCCCCGGCCGGGGCAAGTTCTGCATGCACGTTCTAACTTTGCGCCAACCTTTCCGTTGCTTTGCCCACGTAGTGGACAACGAACAAGTGTGTGTTGTATTTCATCCATAACAACAGTATGGAATGCAAGAGTTTTCCGTGCTTTTGATGTAAGTATGCTAATCTTACTCAATTACAGGCACGAATGGAGGAAAGCACACTGCACTAACTTTGTCGTTGAGTCAACTGAAACAATGTAGTTCTAAACCACATGCATGAGTGAAAATCTTGAGAGAAAATCTACTGATTTTGTGCGTTCACTCATTAAGTTTTTATGTATTTTCCTCCCAGGCTCCTGGCAAAATTTTTTCATTGCCCCTGCCGGGGCCGGGGCCCCGGTCGATAACTACCTGACTCCCACCGGCATTGGCGAAAAACATTTCTTGGCACTCCTCATGCTATTGTTCAATATTTAGTGGAAGATTTTCAATAAACAAATACTACAAGCTACAGCTAGGTGGGCTTATCAACCTTAATTTTTGCGGGTGAAGTGAAGATCTCTGTAAAGGTTAATTTCTTTAGTTTCTATAAAACTGATGATTTCCTGTATGACGTCACGGTGTCGGAAAATCACGTTCTTGAAGAGAGACAGTGCAGTGGGTGTGTTTGCGTGGATAATTTAGAGCTCTGATTGCAGGTTGAACTGCAAATAGAGTGAATCAGTGCCAGCCGGCAGGCAGTGTGGGTTTCGTAAAAGGTTTGACTCCATTGTTCAATTGTACACTTAACATTTGCAGTCATAGTAAAAGTCATTTCAACAAGAAAAGCTTAGAAAACGTGTTGCTCTGATTTTGATAGAGGCTACGATCCTTAGTCTGAAAACTTCACGTAAGGCCAAACAATATGTTAGTAAGGGCAAAGGATATTTAGTTATGATCGTGGGGGGGGGGCTTTTATTAGAAAGGACTTTAGCCGAAACAGTTGCACAACTAAGCAATGGCTGTACTGAATCAAGTTGTTCAGTGCGATTACCATCAAACTTAAGACGTTGTAGCCACTTCTGAGCACTAAAAAGGCGGATGTCGTACGTGGCAGGGTTTGGTAATACAGTTTTCGAAATACTCTATGCGTCTGCTGCTAACGGAGTAAATGTAAAGAAGCCCAGCCCAACAGCTAGGCCAAATTTACAAGTCGCGATGGAGGCTCCAACGCAACACATCTAAACCAGAGCCGGTTTTAAGCCTATTTGACAAATTTTATCCAAATGGGTCCGTAGTCTACTTTAAGAGGACCCCGCCGCATAAGAAACGTTTGAAGCCTTTTTTGTGTTCTAAGAGAAAAAAACACTATTGAAATGTTAACTGCTCAAAGAAACTTTCTTTACATTACTAGATTAGTAAATGTATTATAATAGCCTACTATAAGCAGTATTTTGTTTTCGTTTAACATGGGGTACTACACGAAATAGGCTATAAACATACATAAATGTTCCTCTGAAGAGTAGGTATCCCACCATCACTGCTCTAATTGGGCCCCGCTGGCCGCAATAATACACGTTTTGTGTTTTATGTTTTTATCCCCTAGCCTAGAATGAGTAAACCAGGGGTGGGCAAATAGCCGCCCGCGTGCCATATGTGGCCCGCCACAGCGTTTTCACTGGCCGGCGGAAGCATTCAGTAAAATCTTCAAATCTGAAATATCCTCCACATGATAACAGTAGCCTGAAAGTAAGGGAAGGTAGGGTATAGTCGACACTCTTTGCATTTTCAACCACTTCTACTTTATTTCATGCCCAAACAAACTCAAAATTTGTCAAACAATAAAGCAACTCTACATACACAGTATCACGCTAAAACATGAAAACATCACCCTTCAGAAAAAATTTTACAATCAATTTGAAAAGGGTGCTTTTTCTGTCGAGTGTGGTGTACACCTGACCGGTCAATTAAAAGTTGGGCTGCATGCATTGCAGAATGTTCACGTGATATCCCATGTAAAATAGGCACTTGCTGACTGTCTCTCCACTTTTTTACATTCTAATTACCCACTATCACTGCATGGCAAAACAAATTTGAATAATTACCAAACATTAAACATCAAAAGACGGTTGTCTGGAAACTTGCCCAACCGCAGACCGCCGGCCCACGGTATATTCGTTGACTGGTGCACGATATACTCGTACTTTACTTCAAATGCCAACCGTTGAGCTCCGAGTCGCATGTTTTCCTCTATAAAGTACGAACATTTCGTACAAGTCTCTAGCAACCAGAAACATATATTCATAATGTTATTTGACGTATTGTGTGGTCAGGAGAGCATTTGAAAGCAACCATGGTACATTTTGCCTGCAGTCATGGCGGTTTTGCCTGCAGTCACGCACGCGTTTCGCAGAGTGCGGAAATAAGATTGGCCTGCTGTAACCATGTGGCTGATTGTCTCGTCACATTGCATTTCATTGGGAGCGGTTTCTAATGTAATGTGGATAAACAATCACTCAGAAATTTTCTTACTGAGTTAAAACGTATCATGTAGAGATTTGATTATTTTTGCTTGAGCATAAATATTTTTTTCGGCAGCAAGTAAATGCTTCAGCCGTCTTTTCGACGCTGCTTCACAAACATTCGTTCTTGGCAGATTTCAAATGACCCGTTAGTGTAAAGCATTTGTGAACGCATGCCAGTGTGATGTGGATAAAAAATTAGTGTGAGGTGGAACATTATGTAAAAAGTTGACGGTTTGGGCTGCTGCAAAATTGTTTTATTTTCAACAGCAAGTAACTGCTGGAGCCGTCTATTCGGCTGCTTCAAAAACATTCGCACTTGGCAACTAGCCCTGCTTCACAAATATTCGCGCTTGGCAATGCGCGCTGCTTCACAAATATTCGCACTTGGCAGTCTTCAAACGGCCCGTTAGCCCAAAACCTTTGTGAGGGAGGAAGGGCATCGCGAAGAATGACACCCGTTGATTTGCGAAAAAGCAGTAATTCAGTGATCGCGACTTGTGATCTTTTCGCTGCTTCCCAACAATACAAATCATTGGAGACGAGTTCAACAGAAAACAATAAAAGTTGCTGCCAACAATAGCTCGCATTGCACCCTTTCTGCTCGTCCTTTCCCATCGCAACAACGCCAAGCACCTGAACGTGCGTGCATAACTTTTTCACAAATCTCAAACCATATTTACGACCAGCTGATAAAAATGTTGTAGTTTTTTCCTCTCGTTTCATGCACTACCATCTTGACATGCGGCTGCTACAAGGTATTCACAGCATGTTCTGTGATATTCACATTTTTTCTGCAACAACAACAACAACAGCAGAAGCGTTACATTTCAGCATTCAAGAGCTGATAATTGTCGAATGCTCAGCCCATGTGCAAGCAAAATTTTGCGTTTTTTTTTTGTGCAAAGAAAATTTTGTGTGGCTTTTTTCACGCGAAAAAATTTTTTGCGTGTTTTTTCGTTGTACAATGTGTGTAATAATTATTTTTCGTAGTTCAGTTAGTGCAACGAAAACATCTATTAAGATTTTAAGCATCGAAACGAAAGTGCTGTGTGTTTTAGTCAAATCGAAACCAAACTGAGTTATTTAGCGATCGGCAAAGCACAGCTAAACGCATGTGCGTTTTCGGACGGAGTCGAAAAGCAGAAATGCTGTCTAGGACCAGGTGATATAAAAACTGTTATAACTTTTCTTCTCTATAATTTGTTAATTCAAAACTTGGCAGGATCCTTTGTAACAGCTATAGGAACCGTTTCTGTGATTTTTACATTTTTCCCATTGTTGGAATAGGCGCAACAAACTTTCAAAGTCAAAAAACAGGCAATCCACCCTTGTTTTAGGGTGTTTTTCTCTCCAAAAGAAGTGGAAAAATTATTTGATTTCGATTTTCATAAACTACACCATATGACTAACGTTTTTGTGCAGAATTTGGGTTTCTATCGTGCAAGGTTTTCCATCCAGAGCCTTTTTAAAACAACGCCTTGCCCAGTCAAGCGCCAGCGCGAAAACCATACCGGCGTTCTAGCATCAGACAGCAGCCACGAACATACCGTGGACCGGCGGTCAATTTTATGAAACCAATGCTGTATGCTGAAATTCATGCTTTACCATACAAATATAATGTGCCTCTAAGCACATAATAAACCTAAAAATGCTCATAGATTAGAATTATTCTATACTGCATTCCAATATAACTCCTCAAGCTTTACCTTGTTTAGACTGACCTAGTGGCAATGTGTTGAGTGTGCCCCATTTTTTTGTCAGATGTGCCCCATGCATATTTAAAAAATAAAATGAAGAAGTACCAACTCAACTTCAACAGAATTTAAAATCTGGCATTATCAAATAATGCTGCACTGCCCTGACTACAACATCACAAAAACTCAGAACGGAAAATGTTGATTAACATGGGCAAAACCCAAATCTAAATGCGATTTTATAAATTACTTTTGGGCAGCAAAAACACATCTTGCTCTGTAACTCGTAACAACGGCTACCTATCGCGGAAAAATCCACTTTAGTACTACGGCTGGTATGTGACTAAATCACCATGGAAATTTTAAAGTTCAACGTTTTCAACTTTTTGAACAAATCAAAAAAGACGACTGTGCCCCTAGTCCCACTGTGCCCACCTTCACCTACTTTAACCGAGACTGAAGAGGCTAACTTTAACCGAGACTTGCTTCTGTTTCCATTAGAAGATACGGCCCTCCACTATCCAAAGTGGCCCCGGAGCAAAAATTGCCCACCCATGGAGGAAACGATTGAAGCTAAGTGGTGCGGCGTACTTCAGACTAAAAACCAGCAGGGCAGTAAACCCTTTCAGGACCACAAAGCCACTATAGTGGCTCTAACTTTGTTCAGTCATAACTTCCCAACCGATAGGGCTAGAGAGTTGTTCAAACCATCTACAGATTCGGCAAATCTTCTGGTTCACTTTGAAAAAAAAACTTTTTCGTTTTGGGTTTGGGGTTCTCTGTGGGGGACATCACAGGTGGGTGTGGTTTTGCATCTTTTTGGCCAAATTTATCCGGCCCTGGGAGACAATCCATTGAGCCATTTTTAGCTCAAGTTTTTTTTGGAAACTAGGCCAAAGTCCGCGTCTTCAAAGCCCTTGAATGGCTTTCTAGCATATCTGGAGACAAAATTATGGATAAAAAAGCAAAAATTGCTAAAATTTTCTGCACCCCCAAAGCCTAACTTGGGGTGGATTACACCCCTTTTCTGAATGGCCATCACTCGCCAGCAGCTTGAACTAGAGAGCGCTTCAAACCCTCTAAAGACTCGTGAAGTATTGTAGTTTAGACTGAAAAAAAAATTTTTTCAGTGTGGGTTGTCGGCCTTTGTGGCCATGTTTACATAAACACAGGATGTTTTGACAGGTCTGTCGAAACATTGGATGACGTCAACATCCCGTGGGAGTTCAACAATCGCGACGATTTGTTGGCTCAAAGTTTTTTTGGAATTAATTGGATTCTAGTCTATAATACGAGTCTTTAGAAGGTTTGATAGACTTTCGAGCGTTTCTGGTTCCAACGTTATGGCCAAACTTCCGGAAAATTAATTAGGGAAATCCCCACAAATCCCCTAGGGAATTCGTAGAAGATTTGGGATCTTCTGGCCATAACTTGACACCAGAAACGCTAGGAGGTCGCTCCAGGGCTCTAAAGACTCATATTACAGCCTAGAATCCAAACAAATTTTGAGCCACGATTTCTGCTCATTGTCTGGGTGATGACGTCATAAAAGAAAAAACAAAGAAAAGGAAAACATATCCCAACCCTGATGACATCCACGAAAAACCCCAAACCCAAATCTCAAAAAGTTTTTTTTTTCAGTCCAACCTAGAAGACTTCACGAGTCTTTCGAGGGTTTGTATAGCTCTCAAGCATAAGCTGCTGTCGAGTTATCGCTGGCCGAACTAGCCGTTAGTGGGAGACTCATGCTTTTTCTGCAATTTTTGGATTTTGGGGTAAAATGTTTTTTTTTGGGCGATAATTCTGGTTCCAGATATGCTAGAAGGTCAATCAAGGGTTCTGAAGACACCGATAATAGTCTAGTTTCCAAAAAACAATGTTGCAAAAATGGCTCATTGGATTGGCGCCCAGGGCCTGGTAAAGTTGGTCAAAGATGCAAAAATATGCCCTTATTATGACGTCACCAAGAGAAAACCCCAAACCCAAATCGAATAATGTTTATTTTAATCTAAACTAGAAGACTTGCCGAATCCGTAGAGTGTTCGAACAACTCTCTAGCTCTATTGGTTGGGAAATTATAACTGAACAAAATCAGAGCCACTATAGTGGCTTTGCGGTCCTTAAAGGTTGTACGAAATATGCCGGATTCATATGCAAGAAAGCAGAAAAATACGAAGAGCAAATGATGAGAAAACTGGCGAACGTGCAGAAAAAGCAAGTCGCATAATCGAGAATGAAAAACAATATTTTTTTTCCGGTTAACAGACAGAAAAATATCCGGTTAACAGACAGAAAAATATCCGGCTTACAGACAGAAAATTATTTTATCTGGTTAACAGACAGATAAATATCCAGATATGGGATAGCAAAAATACTCTCGGTTAACCGTTATCCGCGCAAACCAACCCTAGTTCGTATTAAGAAGAAATCCGACCATGCACATGGAAGTGAAGTGGGTGACTTACCTTTCACTGTAGGCTAGTGTGGCGGCCAGAAGATGGCGTCACATGTAAATAAATGGTCACCGCTAGATGGTGCCCATAAGTTACCAGTCACTGTGATAGTCACCACAAGCGAATTATCGTAGTTCACTTATCCCTATATAATGATAGTGCAACGTAGTAGTAGCAGAGTGAACTCGTCGAGGGAGCTCTAGTGCTGCTGGTTGCTTTCCTGTTAGTTAATGCCCCGAATTGCCATCTTTCTCTTGTACTTGCCTCAATAGTTCAAGGCGATGCAGTCACACGCAACAAATGGTGCCCGCTAAGGGACCTGAGAGAAAGGCCATAGGCCCCTCTCAGTAACACCCTCCGTTGAAGATCGTCTTGAACCAAAGGGTAAGGGTCGAACTTGTAAATTGAGAGTAAAAGTGTGGATGATAAGTGATAGAACTTCAGGCTAATGGAGAGGGAAGTGATGTGGTGGAATGCCGCAATCGCATCATCGTATCAGCAACTAATCAGTAACACCACTTGTTCACGAATCCGACCGAGAGTAAAAAAATCATAAACAGTGTAACTGCATCTAATGTATGCCGTTGATTTCACACCATTTGAAAAACATTCCCGGTTTTCATGACAACCTGCTGAGCAAGCAACACACGACAAGCGGTTATGCTTTGCAAAGACTGGCAATGCCTTTGCCCATCTCCGTTGCAGTACACAATCTATTATGAAAAAAGTTTTGTCTTTTCACCTTGTTCTCACACTTCACGTTGATCCATATCGGATTGGTCGTGTGAAACGAAAAAAGGTGATTTATATAAAACCCTTGACGTGCGTTTTGTGTAAGAAATATGGACGAACGTTTTGATTACCCGTTCACGATACACGGAAATGGTACAAGTTCATTTAAAACACACAAAAATAAATTATTGAAAAACAAAATTTAAGAAAAAATTAACTTGTACCATTTCCGTGTATCGTCAGGATGTTTACAGTGATTGCGCGAGTAACATGTAACGAGATGGTTGAAGCGTAACATCGTGGATCGAATACATTTCTATTTCAGCGAAACGCTTAACGCAACAACTGATTGCGTTAGTTGAGAAACACCTGTAACCGCAGCCAACGTTACTGACAACTAGTTAAATAGAAATGGATGCTAAGGACCGTCCACTGCGCGATTTAACTGTTCAGATCGATCTTTTTTCTGTTGCATAATTACGAACCCGTGACGAAACTGCAATCAACAATCAGCAACAACACAGAAAGGTTTAATCTGGGAGCACACCCAGACCTACCCTTACAATGAATCGCTGCATATATTGTGACGTAAACGTAAAGTGTTGCACCATCATCTGTCGTGACATTGCAGGTGATGAAACTGCGACCAGCGGATGTCAGTCGGCGACAGCAATGTGTATGTATGTTTATCAGATAAAACATGACATGCCTTGGCGCTGCAGAAGCTCGAAAATATAAGAAGCTAAAATACGAAAATGGATGAAAATTTAAATATCACGTAAAATTTTTTTATCTTCTGTAATGAATTTCCAGTGTCGAAATCGTAGCGCCGGTAGCATATTTGATAATCAATGCACCATTTTGCAATCAGTTGCAGGTGGGGACAGTGCCCCGCTACCACCCGCCGTAACACCAAACGACTCTTTGCGGAGTAGGTGTCATCGTTTGCTTCACATGCTGGATAAATTTTGCCACAAACTCGACTTTTCCGCAACTTGTTGGCTCTGCCACAACGCACGTGAACGGGTAATGAAAACGTTCGTCCAATATTTCTTAAACAAAACGTACGCCAATGCAGATCAACGGTTTTATATAAATCGACTTTTTTCGTTTCACACGACCAATCCGATATCGATCAACGTGAAGTGTGAGAACAAGGTGAAAAAACAAAACTTTTTTCACAATAGATTGTGTACTGCAGCGGAGATGGGCAAAGGCATTGCCAGTCTTTGCAAAGCATAACCGCTTGTCGTGTGTTGCTTGCTCAGCAGGTCGTAATGAAAACCGGGAATGTTTTTCAAATAGCGTGAAATCAACGGCGTACATAGACGCAGTTGCACTGTTTATTATTTTTTTACTCTCCGTCGGATTCGTGAACAAGAAGTGGTGTTACTGATTAATTGCTGATACGACGATGCGATTGCGGCATTCGAATTTAAACGTTTGCTACTTTACAATAAAATAAATCGTACGTGCACCGGTCGCACCATATGTAACTTGTGACGAAAACGTTCGTCCATTTTTCTGAGCGTGTGCTGACACAGGTATCAGCTTTAACTTTGGTTGGGTTATTCAACAAGATGAAGAGACTGAGCAGCTGCTATGTTCAATTCCAGCACGTTGCGTTCCCTGTTTTCGAAAAAAAACGATGCGTAGTTCCTTGGTGGTGAGTGCGTATAACTTATCAATTCCCAGGTCTGTGACGTTTCGTTCAGTTTGTTATTTTCGAAAAGTCGAGACAGCGTCACAGCAGTGAAGTTAAGTTGTCAACAGGTGCTATTGCAAATATTTTTAAGACAGCAGTTGCACCGACATGCAATTAACGAATCAAAACAAAACATGCCCTTGACAGATTTTACAGTGAAAGTATTCGTTTGAGTGAAATTGATTCTGCTTGGACATGTGAGTGGGAGTGGAACAACGTTGGACGTATTGCACATTTGCATTGGTTGGAACAAAAGTTGATGAAAAACGTACCGGTCGTAACTAACGCATCTTTTTCACTGTCGTGCGTTTTACTTACCCATAATCATTTTAGGAAAAACGAAAAAGAATCAAGTTACACTTCGAGTGCATGATAAAGGTTAGAAGTGGGTGTGTGCGAAGGCAAAGTGATGCAAAAGAGGTGACTGCTAAACCTTCAGCGTGGCTTTTTGTAAACACAGTTTTCGAAAGATTCTATAGTGATCGGATCTACAACCGGTTGATATCACACTAAAAAATTTACAAACACACCAGAAGGACTGGTTGGAGAAAAACTTCATGACAAAATTCACAAGCTGTGAATTACGCGAAAGTTTGTCGCGGGGATTGTGACTGCTTTTTTGAAAGTACCTACGAAAACAAAACAGGCATGATAACAAACAACGCTATGGTCATTTGTAGAAAAGACAGATATTGTCATTCGCGGTTCTAAAAAACAGTATTCATCTGTTCAAGGAAAAAGGAAGTTGTGTAACCGCCATCGGTTTTGTTGGAATAAACCGGGTCAAGAGGCTCAAAGTATACAAAATCGGTGCGACTACCCATACAAAGATAGCGTCTACGCAAATTAATCGCTTGGGTTGTGATCCTCATAAGAAAAAGGAGTCAGTGATGCTGAGATATACAGTAAGCGATATTTCATTACCAAGGTAAACTACAAAACATTTCTCGTGTTGACTAAAACGAGATGAAGTACGACTACACAGATTTGAAACTGCAGTTTGTCTAACGTGATGTAACGACAGACTTAAAAGCACTTTCAAGAAACAAACGAACGCAAAAGCACTTGCGTTGCGAAAATAATTTTACAGGTAGCAAGAAAATTTGTTTATAACGAGCAGTGAGCTTTACCGATTTGCTGCACAATCGTGGGTTGGTTGTGTGATAGCCATCGGTGATCACTTCGTTTCATGCTGCGATGAAATGTATTGTAGGATCGTGAAAATCTGGAAGAACGTCGACGTATCTTTCGCTGTCTTTGAATGTGAAGTATCGCCAGATTCGAGACAAAAGCGTTCTGATCATCCGCTCGGTGATGGGAGATTTTGTTTCGTGATTTTGTGCCGTTAAAAAAGTGGATTTTGAAATAAGCTTGTTGGCGAACTCGAGACCACTGTCAGTTTACAAAAAAACAACGTCTTCAATCCGCTTCTGTTTAGAATTTTTGCAAAGGCTTTGAGAATAGACTTGCCTGTTTTGTTCTTCAGCGGCTCAGCCCATACAAAGAAAACTTTTCAACAACAATCAACATGAACGTGTGACCGTCATTGAAAATTTTCGCATTTGGCAATTCAATCAAATCAGCTTGCCATCGGTCATCAACGCCGCTGACGACAGTGCGACAACGTTGGAATTTACGACGAACAAGCCGATGCAAAGAGTGTCGTGATGCACAGTCCGTTGATGGCGAGTGCGAATAACTTACTCAATCTCCAAACCTGTGACGTTTCGTTCAGTTGTTTTTGAAAAGTCTAGACAGAGTCAGAGCGGTGAAGTTAAGTTGTCAACATGCGCTATTGGAAATATTTTGAAGAAAGCAGTTGGACCGACACGCAGTTAACGAATCAAAACTGAGAAAAATGCCTTCGACAGATTTTACAGTGAAATTATTCGTTTGTGTTAAATTGAATCTGCTTGGATATGTGAGTGAGAGTAGAACATTGTTGAACGTTTTGCACATTTGGATTGGTTGGAACAAAAGTTGATGGAAAACGTACCGGTCGTAACTAACGCATCTTTTTAACTGTCGTGCGTTTTGTTTACCCAAATGATTTTAGAAAAAACAAAAAAGAAAGAAGTGCCACTTCGAACGCATGCTAAAGGTTAGATGTGGGTGTGTGTGAAGGCTAAGTGATGCAAAAGAGGTGACTGCTAAATCTTCAGCGTGGCTTTTTGTAAACACAGTTTTCAAAAGATTGGATAGTGGTAATGTTAAAATTCTGAACAGAGCATAGGAGAAAAACGTTGCACAGATATATTTTTCCACAAAACTTAATATCGCGTGTGGTTGATTTTACCGAGAACTAGCAAAACAGAGCTGAACGCTCACTGTGACCGTTGCAGAATGATGCACACGTGCCCAACTTTGAACAACCGAAATGATTTACAAACGCCCACCCACAGCGCCTAGTTCACGACAAAATGCAGTATCTCGAAACAACTGCCGATGCTGTTTTTGAGATTTTGAAAGAGAAATTCCAGTACGTTTCTGATCAACTCGAACTAAATAGCAAGCAACATCAGGCCGTGAAAAGACGATTCGTCTCTTACCTGCAAAAGCACGTTGTTGTCGGTTTCAACTCGTCTTGTTACTATATTCACTGGAGAAAGCGCACCTGCTGAAATACTTGTTTTTGTTTGGTTTTGTTAAAATAGGATAAACGATCAGAGGGGTATGGTACGCAGAATGAGTTAGCAAGTTGTCATCTGTGGATATGTTCTGCTGTGATAGTAGGGTTTGCACGGTCATCAAATGATGTTCAAGTGAAGCGGACGTGAATATTTGCTTATCGGATTAAAATCCGGTTTTCATTTCCACCACCCGGTCAGTTACAGGTTGAAGCAATGGTGTGGCTAGTTTGGATCAAAGTATCGCTCATGTAGCATTTGAATTTTGAAATGTTTTGTACTTTCGTGTAAAAGCAACGCCACGAAACTTCCGTGGTTCGTTTATTTTGAACAAATGAAAAATTCCCGCGGGTTAGTTGTTGTTACTGAAAACTTGCAAAAAGGAAGAGGATACTTGCTGCAACTGTTATAGCTGGTTTGTGTTTTCGCAAAATGATGCATAGTGCTTTGGCGATATGATTCATAAGTTTTTTTTATCGATCCAAGACCTGTGACATTGCATTCAGTTCTTGAAAAGATGGTTCAACGTTGCGAGGTGGTGCCGGAGAGGTGCAGTTAGTTGTCGACGTGCGCAATTGTCAATACCATCTGACGTTGAAACATTCCCAGTTTTTGAAAAAAGAGTTTTAAGGTACGACAGTCGACGATGTTCAAACGACAGTTGCACCCTCGGTCAGTAACGTGAACGAGAAATAGTGACTGGCGAAATTAAGCTGCTGATAAGATAATGCGATTCTAGCATTTGATTTTTGAACGTTCGCTACTTTCGAATAAATAAATCGTAAGAAAACGAAATGTTAACGATGACATGAAACAAACAGGCAAGTTTTGTGAATACTGTGTGCCGCAGAATCACACGGTCGTTATAAGTTTTGTTCAGAACAGGGGAAGTCGAGTGATTACTTCTTACTGTAAAGTAATTCACGCTTTGTGTCAAAGCAATCGTAATGGGAAATTTCCTGTTT
>Ga0210059_1002001_pt1 | contig 31519 bp, 19 predicted proteins | sample Ectturendosymbi2_FD_188042 | JGI IMG/M metagenome (GOLD analysis project Ga0210059, IMG submission 188042) | Ecteinascidia turbinata endosymbiont from Florida, USA - Sample 2 (SPAdes) (version 2) | ecosystem: Host-associated > Tunicates > Ascidians > Unclassified | place: Key West, Florida... | reverse complement strand
TCTTCGTTTTATATGCTTGTCACATTCTGTTTGATCTTCGTTTTATATTCTTGTCACATTCTGTAATATTGCGCTGATGCCACTATTTTCCCTCCTATCTACCTCTATAGTTGCTCACCCCACCCCTGTACATAGGCATGCTTTTCCCCACTGTTTTTATGCTCACTTCACCTGACGTTGATTTGACGCTTTTTGTTACTTTTATTACTACTTGTAAAACGTCTTCAATTAAAATTTGGTTTGTGCTAGCAGCAGGACTGGCTGAGAACTTGACCCAGGTGGTCTTTCGCCAACCCTTTGTGATCCAACATGTTACAACACGATTACTAAGCTGCGAAACGTGAAATTTCTTATTTTTTATATTTTTTCATCACTATATAACCAACTAGTGATCTATGATGTTATTGTATTTACTCTTGCTGCTTCGTGTTATTTCGTGATTTGAGTCACAAAAATGCATGATTAAACCATACCATACCAACGTGTTAAACAGGGGAGTAGAACACACTCAGTGCTACGTCAGCGCAGTTCACAACTACAAAAATATGAAGTTGCGCTAATGTCTCGTCGAATAGCAGTCGAGCAAAGAAGGTATGCGGCTGGGATGGCGGACACACAGGAGTGACAGTTTGAAACTTGCTGAACTACACAAGAATTGAGAATGCGTACGAAGTACGCAAGAAAACTTATTATCTAACTGTTATGTGTACAACTACTGGGAGTCCATGAAATTACCTATGATACTGTTGTGAAAGGCACCTCCGCCCCTATATGCAAGAGAAGGGGGCAAAGCCCCCATTCTTCGGCGTCCCTGGGGACCGAACAGATACAGGCTTGTGTGAGCCGTTATAATCAATCCGCCTGAACCGCCAATTATTGATGAAGCTCGAAACGGTGCACATATTGCAAGCACAGGTATGCAGATGTATCAGCGCACACCCAGGGTTGCCCCATCAAAAACGAAAACTAGTGATGCATCAAAAAGTCAGCTAAATCAATTAGTTCAAATAGGACAGTATTGAAACTGGCTCAGAAAAGCAATTAAACATCTACAATTATCTTTCAATCCTTTTTGACGGCTTTCCCTTGATCGCACGATCTGGAAAAAAGTCACGTCACTATAAATTAGATTGGGTGTGCGCAGCACACCTGTGGTATATGTTCCTGGTGTTGAATAATTGCTGGCATTTTAATAGGTTAAAACTAGTACTGTATTCACAAAAAAACAAGTTTCAAAAAATTAAAATTCATGCAGCTTGCCTTAGTCACCCTCCAACAGGAAAAATCAACTAGTTACAGAACTGTATTCTAATTTTTGTAATTTCACTCTTTGCAAACGTGGAGCCGTCGCCCCCCTCTCTGCACGCCACTGCCCATGGGAAACCGGCCCAGAGGTCAATTAAGGACTAGGTGGCGTGATTACATCTTCGACCTGGCTTAAGGTCCCGCCTTTGTGCGGAGCCAGCAGCACTGCCAAGAGGTTGCTGAAAACCGTGTGGTATTTCCATGAATATGTACGCAGTTTATATCTGTACACTGATGTTGTCATCACTGTCAGGAACATCAATTGTCAATGATCAAAAGTTAAATCTGGCAAGAGGAGCACCGGTGACAACAAGGCCCGTGACTAGGGGTGGCTCAAGGGGGAGAGAAGTTCCACTGGAAAAATGTGGTGGACATAGTTTGAAAAATTTGGGCACCTCTCGGAAAACCCTTTGACGCCTTTATGTCTCAAGCTGGTTACGGACCTGGTGATAACTACGACTGGTCGTCATTAATGGCTTTGCTTTTGGCCAGAGAAGAGCAAAGATTGGCCTCGTGCAGTTTCTGTTGTCGGCGCTTGGTCACAACCGGCTCAATACCACGTTTCGATTTTCGATGATGACCCAGATATGAGTGGCAAATAAACACCTCCAGCAGCCAGTCTGGAGCAAGTCCCGAAAGGGCAACATTTCAGTCGCTGCTGCGGAGGGCGTTTCCACGCTTGCGTCCATCTTTTCGGTGATACTTCATATGCTGGCCTTTCACATCGAAACATTGGCCGGGGTTAATTTTTAATCTGGGAAGGGCACACTGAGTCACAAAAATGCATGATTAAACCATACCATACCAACATGTTAAAACAGGGGAGTAGAACACACTCAGTGCCACGTCAGCGCAGTTCACAACTGCAAAAATATAAAGTTGCGCTAATGTCTCGTCGAATAGCAGTCGAGCAAAGAAGGTATGCGGCTGGGATGGCGGACACACAGGAGTGACAGTTTGAAACTTGCTGAACTACACAAGAATTTTCGTGTCGGTTCATGATTTTTGCAGGACCATATATGGTATGTCGTTTTGTGACTGCAGAAGACGCATAAACAGGGTGCCAGCTAACTGCAAATTTAAATTTCGGTCATTCATGAAAAAATATTCGAAGTTCGGTAGCGAGGTCATTAAGATTTTGACATAACTTCAAGGATAGCAGTCTGCCGGCAGCTTTGTTCCGTGATAATTGCTTTCCCGATCTGTTGAGCAAATAAAAACGAATGAAGTTAGAAACAAAGCGCCTCGCGGCACATCGTCAACCGACGTTGTTGTCCAACTCAGGGTCTTCCAACTTGAATCCGAATCTGCGGTACAGCACAGTAGGCAGGCCAACTGGTGTGGTTGAACAAGTAGAGCAGAATTCTTCACGCCGCCGTTTAAGAATCACAAAATGTCGCACAAGTTGCCAGGAACCACGACATTAACCATTCAGTCGTACTTTGTGCATATTGAAAAGTGCACCGAACGGTTTTGTCCGTTGACTTAAAATGGTGCGCCCGATCGAAGCGAGCGGCATTAGCGTTAACAGACCAAGTGTTGTGTGAACTTGGTTTCACAGCTGAGCAGGTCGCGGGTCATGGAATCAGTTGTAATGCGTTTCACAAAACGACTGCGGTAATTTCACTTCGTTTTATCTGCTACCAGTGAAAGCTCGCCATGGCGGTCGAACGTTGCGCGGAAATAAAGCGTAAAATGTTGCAAAAATGGCTGACAGACAAGATGTATGACGTTGCAGGCACGCTTCTCTCCAGTCTATTATCCAAGTACGCAGGAAAGAATATCAGAAAATAGAGCATTTCCCGAAATATTTCTGCGTGCAATAGTAAAATTTGACTGTAGCAACTGACCAGATCACTGCAACAACGAGGAAAACTTGCTCGCTCACAAGCGCACCCTTGTACTAAATACACGCGCGACTGCCTCGTCATGAACTGCTACGGGTAATGCAAAATAACCGGAAGGACACAATAGTCGACAACGCGGTGCTTCCCGATACAGTATAACAAATGATCTGCAGTTTCCACAGAGTCCATTAAGTACGACGTTCATTGCAAACTTTTCGCACGCGGGGAAAGCATAAGGACATGCAACAAAACTTTCAAACATGATCACTTTTTCCAAAAGTTTGCGTCGTGAGCTAATTTTGATTGGAATTGCTTCTGCCACGTTTCCAGAACAGAAGCGGGAATAAAGTATGTTTGGGACGCAGTTACACCGAGCTGGTTGTTCATCACAGCACTGGCAATCTCTTCCTTCGAAACGGTGAAAGACGAGGCGTAGTTGTAAAAGCTGTTCAGCATCTTGTTTGCAAAGTCTGAGAAAGTGCTGCCTTGCTCGACCGACGCGCCTGAAGTGGCAGGTACTTGCTGAGAAAGCTGCTCGAGTGGTTCCAGCGAAATGCCAAGCTGAAAAAGTACGATTTACTTTGAGAAACTGCACTGGTTGTTGGCGAGTATATCAAAATATTGAATTCTTTGCTGGAATTATGCGCCAATAATATGAATATACTTCTGTGGACATAAAGAAGTTAAACATTAAAGATGAGGGTTGGTGTACAGCAGTGGTTCTCAAAACTTTTTCATGCAGCGACCCATTTTGCAACCCGGTTTAACCTAACGTCCCCCTTCCGAATATTTCTAATCAGGCATATGAAATGCAGTGGTGTTTGCACAACATAAATCACAATAACTAAAAAATAACGTACGATATCACTATGTTAAACAAAGAGTCGCTATCAAAGTCATGCACATGGCGGCATCAGTAAGAAAGACCCGTGCCGTATATCACTCCACAGCACAACTGATTGAAAACTAGAATAACTCCCAAGTTAGCTACCCCAATCTGATATCTAATACACTAACACAACACATTCTTACATCACAAAGTTATTCTTGCGTTGCCAAGCGCAACAGCACTGTAATGGTCATAATCACACTCAAACTTTGTGGTTCCATATACGAAATATAAAACAAACAATTTTGAATATTTTTATTAGAAGCACTCGCGACGCTAGAAAAAAGGCCAACGACCCCCAGGTTGAAAACCACTGGTGTGCATGTTATATAGTGGGGCACAAGGTTGCGGAGTCGGAGTCGCAAGAAGTCGGTGTTTTTTGGATGGGGTCGGATTCCTAAGAACACTGGGAGTCGGAGTCGGATTTTTTATTCGACTCCGAAAGTCCAACTGACTCATTTTTTACATGGCACTCCTAAGTCAGGAATCGTAACTTGTGCCTGTTGAAATGGTAGTTTCTTTTGAAACATAATGAAACAGAATGCTTGTTGCGCACCACGATTTCCATTGATTGCTACTTGCTATAAAATTATTGACAGCTAAACTTCATTCACGTTGTGTTAAGGAGTCGGAGTCGGAAATTTCGGAAAGGTTGGAGTCGGACATTTTACCTCCGAATCTGCAATCCTGACAAGGCGCCCGAAGTCGCACGTCGTTTTTAAATCTAACTAGACCAAAAAATGAATGCCACCTACGTTAAACATAAAATTTCCATTAAACTGGACTACGCCACCACATTTGAAGCACGTAATGTTCGTACGATTTGTATATTCCAGGTTAAGATCTGACTTTAAATCAACTTTTCAGAGGAAAAAAGATAACTGCAATAAGCAAAAAAAAAAAGGAATAGAGACTTCCATTAAACACGAATAAACTCGTGAGCAGAAATCTTCATAGAAATATAAATTACTAACCACATTCCATTACACACTTTCATATCACACATTAACGACTTTGTACCTGAGCATGGTGTGGTTGATTTGGGGCAGGAAATGCAGACATGTCCGAAAAAACGTTTCGATCCGCCAATCCTTCCATACAAAAAGACGTGTTTAAGTTTATCGCAACTCCAAATCACAAATGTGTTTATTGAATAAACCCACCCGCACATATTTAGAGTGTATAACAGCCACGCTCTTTGTTGTTGTAGTAGATCCATTAGCGCTTTATGGTTTGTGCATTCTTACGGCGCAATTTCCAGTAGTATTCTATTCGTGATTCAACGCAATGTACTCGTTTGCGAATAATCCAACAGATGACAAGATAGCCTGCAAACCTATATCGCCACAGTTGGTTGCTGTTTCCTGCGCGCATGCGAACGCACAGCGCCTTTGTTCACCGTTATTCTACAGTCTACACCAGGGGTTCCTAACCTGGGGTACATGTACCCCAGGGGTACATTTGCCTATCCGAAGGGGTACATTTAAGGCTAGCAGAAGATGAGAAAAATATATTCACATATTATTTATTTCCAAATATTTATGCATATATCACTAGTATTATTTCCAAAAATAATTACGTGGTATATGCTTATTGTTAAATATGTCTATGAATGAACATGATAATATATTTTGTCATAGGAAATTTTAGGGGTACATTTTCATCTTTCAACATGCTGAAGGGGTACATGCTTATTTGTTGAAATGCTGAAGGGGTACATGCTCACCTCTCGGAATGCTGAAGGGGTACATGGTCAGAGAAAGGTTGGGAACCCCTGGTCTACACCAAGGGTCTCATATTGCTCCGAGGGTCAAATGAGGACTTAAAACTAAAAGGTAACCCGAGGGTCGCATTGTCACGCTGGCGCAACAATGGCGGCACCTGAACCTTCCTAGAAACAGCGTTTTACATCTTATTTCTTCCGAAAGTTATCGTGAGTTATAAACAAATCATTTCCAGCCGTCTATATGTTCGTTTAAAAGGAACTTGTTCACTCGCTAACCGACCACTTCTAAACATCGGTGAATAGACTAAATAAAGCAAATGTTAATTGTTTGAAAATTCCTAAAAAGTATTGCGGACCGTATGTGGCCCGCGCGGCGCGTGTTTGAGATCCCTGGTCTGCACCGAACCGTTTAACGTTACTTTGTTTTGACTTCACATTCAAGTGTATTGGAGGTTTTGTTGTGTAACTGAATATAATCTAAAGAAGCAATCAACTTAGCGTGATACTGAAGAGTTATTAACCGACAAAGTGTTGAGAGCCATTTATTTCGCCTTGCATTGACTTGGCAACTTCAAGGCGTCAGGTCGCGTAGTTGGGAGGCTGTTCTGTGCTACTGCAACAACTATGTAAGTTCGCTGAATTCCCTATGTGTTTCTTCAGCTTCGCCACTACGCAACGTCTCTGCTTGATTATTTTATGCCTCTGACTGGTTGTTGATGCGATCCTTGCGTTTCGTTCCGCATTCCTTTGCGAATGACGTCAATCATTTGAGGTCGCGTCGCGAGTTTTGGGATCATTCCTTTTACGCACGGTATCTCGAACAGGTCGAGAGTTATGTGTCATCTATCGCGCAGTTAAAATATATAAGGTCTTTTTCGGCACTTACGGCAGCCTAAGGCTGCGTCCCTTAATATTTTGGTTAATCACTCTCATGCATTGGTTACCTTTCACGTGTACTGTGAACTTGAATAACTATCAAGTTTGTCTTGCTGTGGAACTGATCAAGCGTCAGAACTCTACAAAGTTGGTTGACCCCTCAACTAGTAGGGATATCTGTGGACTCGTAATCGACCGACTACATTCGGCACCGCAACCAACGCAAGAACCCTACAGTGTGATTGCCAATCAGTGTAACTTTTCCATGACCCATTTCTTTGAATGCCATCCGCGAGCGATGAGTTTTGATGGAGGTATGAGTGACGTCGGAGTGTCATGTAAGTGATAAGTATCTGATCTTGATTACGTGTAGCATTTCACTTTAATGCCTAAGGGAGAAAATGGTTACTTGAAGTCATTTATTTCGTAGACGGAGTGTTGGCGTTCGCAAGCGAAATATGATAAACAGTTGTCCGCTGTCGTATACAAGGTGTAAAAACAGTTACCCAAAACAACACTGTGTTAAAGCTTTATTTGCTAAACGTCTTTCAAGTATGACAAGGCTAGTTACGCCTTACAGAAAATTCGTGAGTTCACAAATGAGAGAGTTGACCTAGCTCCTGGGCAGGTTTTAAAGATAATATATGCTTTTGCAGCATTTTCGCCTGCAATCACCGCGTTTTCTTTCAAATCGATGCGTCGTTATTGACTTCAACCATTCAGGGATGAACACAATAATAATGTGTGCTTACTGGAGAGAAAATGAGCCATTGTATGCAAAACTTCCTTTTTTTACCCTAAACATTTCTGTATTTACCACATGCAATTCCCGCTGTCGTAAGGTTCACGTCTAGACATAGTCAGTTCTCACGCAGCTCATTTTTGCGCTTTTTGTTGGATGCTAGCCTCATATATACGCAAAGGTACACTTTTCGCAAACACAGCTTGTTGCAAATAAATCGTTGTTGCACATCTCATCGTTACACATTCTGCCTACACGCAAGGACGAAGTCTGAGCGAGGCGGGGCTGTAGAATGCGTCAGTGCTGAGCGTAACTACAGGGGTCAGGGATCCCACACGTTTTCAAAAAACATTTCCATGCTTTTTCAATACTAAATGAAAAAACTTTAATACTCTACCATCACTTATCTTCATTTTTCCAAAATTATATTCATGGAACACGATGCAAAAAACTTCTGCAGAACTGTCATCAGCGGTAAAGAACAAAATTTGAATAAACAAATGGTTGAATTTGAAATTTCCATACTTTTTCAATACTATATGCACATTTTGGCCAAATTCAATACTTTTTTAAGGTCTTGAAAACCGATTTCACAATTCAATACTTTTTCAATACCGCGTGGGAACCCAGCGTGGTAGACAGAGTCATGGAGCGTGTAGGAAACGCTATTTGCTTCTAATTTAGAACGAGGGCAAACTTTGAGTCCCTGTCTGAAGAATAAAGGTTGAGAAGCGCTGCCCAAACCAACTAGGGGTCAGTTACCTTTGTCAGAAAATTGCCACTCCGTATATGAATGTTCAGTTACCTATCGATCATTTTGAATTACAGTGACCTAATCTGCTTTATATAAGCTACGAAAATACATATTCAACAGTGCAGAATGAATAAGCACTCAAAGAATCAAGTTAAGTAACTATAATGCAAAGCCCTCGATCGTTGTTGGAATAGTTGATACTGTTGCGATCGGAAAGCCCAAGCGGCAAGAGCAATGGCAGCAACCAACAACAGAGATCACGCGACGGATCACTCTAATATTGCTTGTTCGCACCACTAAAATATGGGTGCTGTTCTTCGTGCACATTCCGTTCGTGGTGAATTGCGCATTCAACGCCGCCCCGACCCAGAACTTGTAACAATAACATGGGAAGACATTTTGTATGTACGTCTCAGTGTACTCCGAAACAGATCGGTGCTGTGAAATGACAATGAATAGGGTATTCACGCTGTAAACGAAGTCAAAACTTAACAACCTATGTCAAAAACGGCTAAAATGAAGCCTTTGGAAAAAATCACGTTTTTCGCTACACGCTGTAATGCATCAATAATTTTTCACTTGCTTCTGTTAAAATCATTCACAAAGCCCACAACTACCCCAACGCTTGCCATGCTGGTAAACAAAACGATTTTTAACGGAAGTCACGTCAACACTGGCTTCGAATTTTTACAATGCGAAGCCCCAATCCCGTCGCCACGGAGGGGGGCTTTGGTGGGCTTAGCCCCCTCAAATTGAAACATGAAACACTATAAATTAGTGGAGTTCTTGTCAATTATTAGAATGTCAAGCCACCCACACAAATGCAAAGGCCCCCTGCACAAACGTAAAGACCCCCTATTGAAAACTTTCTGTCGACGGTTCTGCGAAGCCCATTCTTGTGGCGTCACTGTTGCACGAATTCAATCCCCAGTTTACAATAACCACTACTAGCTATTGACTGCGACAAAAAGAGCAAGGGCGATAATAACATGTGGTTACAAATCGAGATAAGGCACACAGCAATCAGTCATGCATTGAAGCATAATTTGCACATCACACTGTACACAACCGACAAATGCTGTGTAGCGTATGTTGTCGACCGTGATTTTTGAATATTTGTGATAAGTGTAGATTGCAAATAAATTCGTGGTTTTAGATTTTATGTTGCGGCTCGTTGTAACTTGGTTTTTACGATATGTGGATCATACATAGAGCAGATTTGGCCACCCTTGATATATATTTTAGTTACTACATAGCTGTCCAGAAGGGAGCAAGAAACATAATTGTGATTCCGCCGGCTCCAATGCCTTGTAAAAACGTTCTGTTTTGTCTATTTTTGTCGACCTGCGTTATGCAGAGTGTGTGTGTGTTTATACTATGGGCTTCATGTCTGATCACAAACAAATAAATTAAATTTAAATTGCAGGTTGAAGTTGAAGTAAGAGGTTTGTCTGAATGACAACTACTATTAGTTAAAAATTTGTCTTCTATTTTTAGGCAACTTCATGTTGTCACATGTCGCACAGTGTTAGTATCAATTCTTGTGCATAATAGTTTCACACCTGATGGCCTTGCTTGTGTAGACGAAAATAAATAGACTGGTTTTGTTTAATACTATTTATTTATTAAAACAGAATACAAATCTTAACTTGAACAACTTACGCATTTGAAGACCGGATATTTTAAATATTGCTGAAGGCTTCTGGTTGGTGAGATGACCCATAAGCTGCCAACCGCTTTCAGGGTTTAAAGGTGAAAAGTTAATGTAAACAGCACCACCAATACCTTCACAAAACGTATAAAAACAGGTCAAAGTAACCATTTAGCAACAATACAAAGCTTTTATATACAATACAACTACAGTTTAGTTCATAATTATCAAGTTGATCCAAATAAGATTTTGGGAACAACAGTTCAAGTTGCAACAACTCTTTACAAACAATATCAAATATGTTCCTGTTACATGAAAATTGTGTGCTATGGTGCTTGCAGGTATAATTATTAAAGCGCTTGGTGCTTGCAAATCGTTTAGTGCCTTTATCTGAATCCTTGCTCAAGTGTGTTTTATTCATTACAAGTGCTAGCCACATGAAACAAAGATTTTGGACAGAAGCTGACTCTTATTAGAAAAAGTACAGGTGTTGATACTACATGTTACAGGTCGCCAGATTTTTAAGAAAGTGACTTCAAAGCATATGTCAGAGTTAAACCAACAGTGTACAGTGTTTTTACAATACTGTGTAGTTCTTTATCCCAGACACAAGGTCTGTATCACATAGGTTAGCAGTGGTAGTACAGAAAAATTATACGGACAAAATTTACACACTATGCAGCATAGACGTGCTAGCACATATGCACAAGCAACATAGGGAGAAAGCAACCCATGAAAAACATATTTCCTAATGGGTTACATACAAAGGCTTGCAACATGGATCAGACTTCTGGAGTAAGTGGATAAAAATGCCATGGATGTACATGGCACATCACTGAACAAATACATGCATGGGGTTGTTTTAACAATATATAAAATTACTTGACACTGTCAGTGACCTGATGGTCACTGATATTCTATGAATTTAACGTATTTTTCAGACTATAAGGGCACACTTAAAATCCTTCAATTTTCTCAAAAATTAATGGCACGCCGTATGTATTGACAAAGCTGTACATCGGCCAATGCATTGTAGATGCCTGGGCCAAGGTATCAATCTCAAGTATCGTTCAAGCTTCTATCAAGGTCAGATTTATCCCTGAACAGCTAAGTAACAGCAACGAGATTGACTTGCATGATGATGGGAGGAATCCAGGCATGCTTGATGTCGAAATTGTGCAACTGTCGAACTCAAACACTAAAGATGAAGAATTTAATTGAATTGTGAAGTTTAATGCGCCTTATAAGTCAGTGCACCTTGTGTATGAAAATAAACCATTCAGTGATTGTTCATTGGTATTGTGCATTATCATCAGGTGCGCCTTAAAGTCTGCAAAATACGGTAATATGATTTTAAATGTGTCGTTATACACTATACATAGTTGCAAGATTGTCTTTCAAATTATGAATGCTTGCAAATTTAGGGTATTTTATAAAAAGAACTTGAACACTAACATTACACTATATCACAATATAAACAAGGAATGAGCTGCTACTAACAAAAAATTAGAAAAAATAACTGTTCCATATTCTTTTCCATGGTCAGATTGTAAGACCTCTGCCTTTCTTTGTGTACAAAGTTTTTTCATTTGCCCAACACCCATGACTTCAAAAACAATTTTTTCTGGTGGCATAGTATTATTTGACAATACCAACTGCCAGAAGTAAAAGATTTATAAAATTCACTTACAAGCACAAACGAAACAACCATCAACTGTTGTTTGATAAGAAACCTAAACACTTTAGTCAGGGCTGTGGAGTTGATCGTACCAAAATCCTTCAGCTCCGACTTCTCTTTTTTGGTGCCACCATAGCAACTTCAACTTCCATTTAATTTTCATACCCGCTTTTCATCTGGGGAGGATGATGGAGGGCAGCAGCCCTAGGAGGACATGAAACACCTCACAGTCATCGAAGCGAATTGGAATAAACTCCACACTGACTCCTCTGCGATCTGGGTTTGTTGAACAGTGTTGTTGCGATCTGGGTTCGTTGAACAGTGTTGTAGCTGTGTTCAGTGGAGGAGTTACATTTGTGCTAAATTTTGGTAATCTTCAATTTTTGTAACCTTGAGTTTTGATCTTAGCAACAGTGCGTAATTTTTTCTTTTTGTTTCATATGTTGACTTTTGCGCAGGACTGAAGATGTGTAATACATGAAACTAGTTTCCTTACGCAATAAATTGCGATAGATTCGCTTGGTGTGGGTCACTGTTGTGGCTTTACAAATATTGCTGACTCCTCTATATAATCACTTAATACATATTTCATCACTTAAATGGATAAACGTATAAAGCTGTCTGACAAATATAGCATGCAATTAACCGATTTTATCTGCATTACAACTTAAAAAAACAACATAAAATCAGTTGAAGTCGAGACAATTACATCACTCCAGCTTCAACAAGAGTGATTCAAAATTTCTTAGATTTCCTCAACTTCAGCCCCACAGCCCTGTCAGCACTATGTTTGATAGCTTCATTTGCTAAGCAGTTAAAACTGATGTTTTATATGAAGCACATACCATCTGGAAATGGTTCTTGACCTGTCATAAACACAACAATATGATTGACATTGTCCAAGTCAGATAGTGTGAACATGAACTTTGTTTCATCAATCCTAGACATATCTGATTGAACCTGAGACAAAAAAAACAGATAAGTGGTACAGTTGGTTGAGGAAGTGCCACCAAAGCTGGTAGGCTGAGTTCCATTCCTGGTGGGTTCATATAAAAGACTTGAAAAGTGGGACCTACAGGGTGCGGCCTGTCCAGCCTTGTGCTCGGCCAAAGTTTTTATATATAAAGGTGTTAGGAGGGACTGAAACGGCCACTCAAAATACTATAGAGCATGGTTTTACGACCACCACCAAAAGACACTACAACCATGCTTTATGACCACCTCAGAATTCAGATGAAATAGTTATGATTGTCATCGATGTCAAACCTTAAAAAACTGTGTGCTCAGCATTGATGGGTGGGTGTAAAGAAAACAGTTCACTGTAATGCTGCCACTGACCTGCCACCAGTGCAGCATTCACTGCAAAAGCAGCCATGTGGCCAATAGTGCAAGCAAACAGAGATATGTATATGAGACTACTTGTGCCACTCTGAAAGGGGTACAAAAAGGAGTATAACAAAACTGAAATGAACAAGAAATTACACTGAGATGATCCTTTCAAGACAGTCAGATGCATAATTCATGCAAAATGTACAAACGGCCACAATTAAAGGTTTACAGTGATAATTAATTCACTCAAATTCTTAAGGCTTAGACAATTAAATGTTGATGCTTGTTTAAATGACAATTTTTATTCTAAAAACAGTTTGACTACCTGCATGAAATGTTTTGTTATGTTTAAGCCTTTATCACATGATCTTGTTATATCATCATGAACTTCTGATTCAGTTAGAACCTACAGTACAACCTACAGTCAAAATTCATAGGAATAGATTGACTCAACTTACCAACTATTATTATTAAAATATGCTATAGCTTTAAAGTGTTTTTTCATCCTGTAATTGAGAAATTTAACCTGCATTAAAACAATTAATCAGTCTACTGATTATGTAGCATGATCTACAAATATGCAAAAACTTCTGCAAAATTTTTGATGTTACACCCTGTGCACAATAAGTTCATTGCAATGGTATACAAATCGAAAAAGGAAAAGCGTTTCTACTGTTCCCGCAGAGACTTAGTTAATAGTGACCAAATGCACGTCGAGTTTACGCATTGCGCAGTTATTGTGAATCATAATGCATGTTGTTTCTAGCTATTTTGGAAGCCTCAACCTATGAGAAGTTACATTTATCTGAAAGCGACTTTCTCTATGGTGTTAATAATCGTTAGCTGGCGATGGGTTCTATTAAGTGATGGTAGGAAACCTACTCTACAGATGAACATTTATGTATGTTTATATTTTTTGCAGTATCCCAGCTTAAATGAAAACAAGGTATACATACTGCATATAGTAGGCTAAAATAATAAATTTAATAATCTAATTTCATAACGAAAAGAAAACTTATTTGATCACCTAACGTTTCAATAGTGGTTTATTTCTCTTAGAATATACAAAAGGCTTCAAACGTTACTTCTGTCAGTGTGGACCCATTTAGATAAAATTTGTCAAATAGACTTAACTCTTTGGTGTCCGCTAGGATTCGGGGATTTTCGAGAAAAAAAACGCCTAAACGCACGTGGCTTTGTGCAGGAATTTATCCAGTCCGGTATGCTCTACAGACCCGGTAAAAGTCTCAAAAGACGCGGCAAGTCTTCTAGTCTGCACTCGAAAAACAAATTTTTTGCTTGGGGAGTGCAGGTTTTTTGTGAGTGACGTCATAAGTGGAGGACTTTTAGGCCACCTTGGCCCACTTTGCCTGGCCCTGGGCGCCAACCGTTAGGTGGCAGTATTTCGCTGAAGTTTTTACTGGAAACTTGGCTACAATCTGAGTCTTTTGATACTTTGGAAGACCTGCTGGGGTTTCGGGTTCAAAAGTTGTGATGTAAGTTAGTAAAAATATTTGACTAATTAGCTAATTAGATAATTAATTAATTTGTTTATTTTAAATCATAAGTTTTGAACCAGAAACGCTAGAAAGTCGATCAAAGGCTCAAAAGACTCGGACTCGAGCCTAGCTTCCAATGGAAACTTCAGCGAAACACTTTGGCCTAGTGGTTGGGCCCTACTTATGACGTCAGTCACAAAAAATCCGCACCCCCAACCAAAATTTTTTTTTCAAGTGCAATCTACTAGGCTCACTGATCCGTTTGAGCCCTTGAACTACTCTCTAGCGCAATCGGTGGAGGAGCTAGGGCGTTGGTAAGGCAACCGAAAACTGTTGTTTTTTAGGCCGAAATCGAAGTACGAATATACTGTAGACCGGCTCTTGTTGAGATGTGTTGCGTTGGAGCCTCTATCGTGACCTGCAAACTTGGTCTAGCTATTGGGCTGGGCTTCTTCCAAATATGTGTGCGTATTTTTATTCTTTACGTTTATTCCGTTAGCAACAGACACATACAGTATTTTGAAAACTGTATTGCAAAACCCTGCCCTGTAGGACATCTGCCTTTTAATTGCTCAGAAGTGATTATAACGTCTTAAGATTTTACCTTTGACGGTAATAAATTGTTTCAGCTGAAGTCCCTTCTTATAAAAGTCCCTACCACAATCATAACTAAATATCCTTTGCCCTTTATTAGGTTTTCAGACTAGGTTCACGTCTCTAATTTATCAAAATTAGAGCGTAATACCTTTTGTAAGTTTTTCTTGTTAAAATAATTTTTCTATGACTGCAAATGTTAAGTATACCATTGAACAATGGAGTCAAATCTTTACAAAAGCCACATTGCCTATCAGCTAGCACTGATTTACCAGAGCTCTGAATTACCCATGCCAACATACCAGCTGCACTATCTCTCTTCAAGAACATGATTTTATTACACCATGACGTCATACAGAAAAACATCAGTTTTATTGAAACTAACTAAATTAACATTTAGAGAGACCTTCACCCGTTCAGATTTAATGTTGATAAGCCCACCTAATGGCTAGGCTTGTGGTATGTGTTTATTGAAAATCTTAGCATGAGATGTGCCCTAAACAACAATAGCATGAGATGTGCAAAAAATGTTTGTTGCCAATGCCAATGGGTGTCAGGTGATGTGCTGTTGGAGCGTTGCTGAAGATCACGATTTGAGAAAAAGGATTAAGATAACTTTGACTGTTATAGTGATTTCAAGTAGGGCTTGTTTATTAGATTTTGACAGGAGAGGGGCACTTTACCTTGAACTACCGGACCAGTGATATTTACTAACTTGTGGTCGAATGTCATCTCCATCCTTGGTTCAAAGTACGTTTAACTGGGGTGGAGAAAAATGGTGCTTGCTGGGGATGGGGAAATAAGGCAGAGGTACTGTCGAAGAGCAATTGCCATCCAAGTAAGTTGGAAGAAACCCAGTGTGCAATATAGACTAGGGGCAGTTTAGCGCCCTGGATTTAATTGAGGTTTTTGAGAAAAAATTTATTAATTTGTTCACGACACAACCTCAATTTCAAGTTTTTCAGGGGTAAGCACAAAACACCACAAAACTAGAGGACTTTGAACTACTTGCAAAAACTATCTTTTAATCTACAACTTGACGCCCCAGAAAGGCGCTGCCCAGAGCCCCCAGTGCCTGCCTTGTTGCACCACTGGTTGTTCTTCATATGCTCGCACATTGCATGTGTGTATATTTATAATAAAACTGTGTCGTGATTTTACAATCAATTCATCATACAAACCTCATGAAATGAAGTGCCTAACTATTATCAGGTATCATCCAGTTAACCAGTTAGCTAAAATGCAAATATCTGGATATATCCATTATCCGGATAGTAAAAATTATTGATATCCGAACTAACCCTACTCATCACTTTGGATAAGCAATCGTTATTCCTGGAAATACTTAACAGTTATTTGGCATTACTCACTAATTGCACAATGCTACGATCAACTATCATTTGTTTGAAATAATTACCAAAGATGAAGTGCAATGTGCAAATAGCCATAGTTTACGATTTGCTCAAACATTGGGTTTTATTACATACTTTCAATTTAAATTGTAAAGCAGTATTTCCTATCCGGTGTCTACTAGACCTGGGGCTCTTAACCGTAAGGCTTACTCCTCAGGGGAGAGCCAGTAAATTTCCAAGGGGTGTGAACCCTAACATGCTCCATAACATGGAAAGTGTGATCAATCAATTTACCACTAAAAACATTTGTTCTAACAGCTCAAAAAATGTCAGGTAGGCTTGAAACAAAGGAGAATTACTTAAGGAGGCGTGGTAGAAAAAAAGTTAATACTTTGAGAGCCGTCGTACGGTATATTCATACCTAGATTTCAGCCTAAATCCAGTAGTTTTCGGTTGCCTTACCAATGCCATAGCTCCTCCGCCGATTGCGCTAGAGAACTGTTCAAGGGCTCAAACAATCGGCCAGTCTTCTAGTCCGCACTCGAAAAAAATTTTTGGTTGGGGGTTGTGGATTTTTTGTGAGTGACGTCATAAGTGAAGTAGTTTTGGGGCCATTTTGGCTCATGTTACCTGGCCTAGGGCCCAACCACTATGCCAAAGTATTTCGCTGAAGTTTTTATTGGAAACTAGGCTCGAGTCCGAGTCTTTTGAGCATTTGATCAACTTTCTAGGGTTTCTGGTTCAAAAGTTATGATCTAAAATAAACTAATTAACTAATTATCCAATTAGTTAATTCGTCCAATATTTTTATTACTTTAGATGATAACTTTTGAACCTGAAACTCCAGCAAGTCATCCAAAATATCAAAAGACTCGGATTGTAGCCTAATTTCCTATAAAAACTTCAGCAAAATATTACCATCTAACAGTTTGAGCCCAGGGCCAGGTTCAGTTGGCCAAGGTGGCCAAAAAGTCCTCCACTTATGACGTCACTCACAAAAAATCCAGATCCCCCAATCAAAAAAATTTTTTCGAGTGCAAACTACAAGACTTGCCGCATCTTTTGAGTTTTTGACCAGGTCGGTAGCGCTTACCGGACCGGAGAAATTCCCGCGCAAAGCCACATGCGAGTCGGTGTTTTTTTTTCACGAAAATCCCGAAAGCAGCCGGATGCCAAAGTGTTAAAAACCACTGTACTGGACCTATATAGTTTTGATTAACCTTACTGTAGGAATAAGCCACCACGAGAAAGGGTAAGGGTTACCCATTGATACTGAGATTACGTCAGACTTGTAAACATCTGTCCTACTGCGGATACTTATCAGCTGAAATTCTAGCAAAGCACAACCGATATTCTTATCGTTACAGCTCCGAATTACATTTAGACTCCAGAGAAACTCTGTGGTTCACACATAACACCACATTTCGTGTCATAGCAAGCAAGTTAATAAACTGTATTAAATAACTATCCATTTGAAGTGCGTCATTTGATTTTATTCATAGAATTACTGTGTCAAGAGTTCATACATGTTGAGCACCACTGGGCTAGATAAATGAATAACATTATTCTAAAACTTTTAATTCAAAGTCTCCACATTTCAGTTAATTGACATTTCAACTTTTTTCAGTTTTAATACGTTGGATTAATCTTCATTACCTTCTTTTTTTAATCATAAGTAAGAAGAAATTGATAAAAAATTTAAGGAAATCTAAAGAAAGTATAGTAAAAGCAAGTAAGGAAATATAAAGTAAGAAATATAAGAAAATCATTAAATTTATTTTTGAAGATCTACACAATGGGTGGAATGATTATCGTAAAACATATCATGTTGTTGATTATTCTTCATTATCTTCAATTATTTCATTTGCTTTTTTGCTAAGAAAATGGACTTTTTAAAACAAATTATTATTCCCGAAGTCAAATGTGAAGAGGTATTTTTACCTGTTGAATTGACATTGGTTTATTTTGTACAATATTATAGATAATTTAATCTAAACAGCCTATTGATGTTTAAGGCCAAAATATCTTTTTAATATGTGCAGTGTACACTAATAAAACTAATGAACTATTTTAATTGATGACCTAGAAAAACAACTCGATTACTTGATTAATTCACGCAAAGCAACAATTGGGTGGGATAACCATAACCATTCAGATAAACAAGACTTCCAAATAAGTGCAGTCTGGATTCCATGGAAAATGAACAAAGAAGATTGTTTACATTACCACAGCATGACCCAATATAGCTGCTTCTAGTCTTGGTCACACTTTATGAGTAGCAGATGGAAAATGGTCAAGGATACCTTACCAAGAAAAATTCAATGATTGATTGCTGCTAAAAATGTCATCATTTTCTGGCATACATGCTGGAGCATCACAGGCTTTTAGTTTAATTTTTAGAAATTCTATGGTTGCAATCCTACAAAACACTTGAAAGTTCAATATACACACCATCAATCCAAATGACACATGCCAACATCTTTGTCCTACGTAATAGTTGCATGTAAGACATAACATATCATGTGTGGTCATCCTATTGACATGACATGCTCAAATTTTTTTGGCACACATGATTTCTAACTAACAACTGCCTTGGAATCCAGAATGAGTTCTTACTAATAAGACTTAACTTATTATATCTACTTTTAACAAACTATAAATAACCTGTGTTTTAAAACTAGTGAGGCAGGCCAAACTTTAGGCAGCCAGAATACAATCTCCAACTGGATTTTATGGCAGGTGCATATACTACATTCTTTTAATAGCTTTTACATTGCACTGCAAGATTAATGCATGCACACACCTATGCTGCTCAAGGAAATATATATTCTTTCTTTAAATTACCCTTTAGAAAAGCGCACATTACATTATGTCTACCTAAAACAAATTATTTTTCAAATTGAGATGATGACTAAATCAACCCTTACAAAAAATTTAATGGTCAAACTTCGGTTGAGTACCAATTCAGAAAATAGTGTTAACAAACGTGTTGGTGGGTTTATTACGATACACTGACAACGAATATATGCAGGAAGGCCATCGCTGGTGAGTATTTACAAACTTACATGCAATCAAAATGTCACCTTATATAAGGTAGGCCTACTTTTACCTATTATGCACAGCCACATGGTGGCAGCAAAGCTGCATGAAAACTGTACATTGTTTAGGGTTAAATCTAAACCCTAATCCTAAAACCTTATATTAAAACCCTTACCCTAAACCCTAATACCTTGCATCTGCATACGCAATGAATCAGCAGCTCTCAGCAATGATGCTGCCACCATTTTGAAGCTGTGCATTGCATGGCAGTTGAAAAGGTACCTTATATATAAGGTAAAAATTTCATTGCATGTAACTTTGTAAATACTCATCAACAACAGATTTCATGCATTAATTAATTGTCAGTGCATCGTAACAAGTCCATCAACATGTTTTTAGCACTATATATTCTGATTTGGTATTCAAATTAATTTTAACCAATTTAATAAATATTTCATACTTGGCTTACATGTTTAAGCAAGGTACTTTTAAATTTTCATTTCAAGTTTTAGTGTATGTATCTAATTGTACTTTTTATTTAGGTATCAAAGAGATTGGAAAATTTTTTTTCTACAATTGTATGTAAATAGCCCCAGTCAAATTCTACAACACCAATTCATAAAATAGCAGAAAAAACAGACAAATTTGTGGAACAACCACCAGGCATTTGTGGTTGTCCATTGCTGACTGCATGATAGATGAAGTGGTGAAGGTACCTTATATAAGGTGACATTTTCATTGTGCATCAATTCATAAATACTCACCAACGCCAGCTTTCATGCATATGTTCATTGTTAGTGCATCACAACAAGTGCACCAGTAGGTTTTTTTCCACTACAGTAAGTCCCCACTTATTAAGCCCACCTCGGGACTGGATAAGTTTTGGCTTATTAAGCAGATGGGCTTATTAACCAGGGGACAAATTTTCACCACTCTCATGCGCATAAATGAGTATGACCAACTGTACTATCACTAAAAGCATGGTTCCCACACATTCTCAACAAGCAATTTTCCATACTTTTTAATACCTTTTCAGTACTAAATCTAAGGACTTCAATGCCATCATTCAGCTTCATTTTTTGAAAATTTTACTCATGGAACACAATGCAGAAAACATCTGCAGAACTGTCATCAGTAGTGAAAAACAAAATTTAAATAAACAAATGGTTGATTTTAGAATTTCCATACTTTTACAGTAGTTCATGTACATTTTGGCCAAATTCAATACTTTTTCAAGGTCTTGAAAATCAATTTCACAATTCAATACCATGTGGGAATGCTGTAAAAGTTGCTAAATCTATTAACACCGTACACAACAGTTACAGGTAATGAGCAATTTTCTTTGTTGATTACAGTAAAACAATATTCATTTCATCTATACATCTCTTTACCATTAAAAAAAAAAATTCTACTGAGCACATGTGTAGCTTCCTGACTGACAGGTCCACATCAAGAAAACAGACAGCCACAAAATTCGTTAATTCACGTTACTTCAATTCGACGAGCCCACAAACTTGGCCAACAAACGTGTCAACAAAATGTGATTAGCGAAAATTATGAAACCTAGCATTATGCTGTGAGGACCTTATGTCCTGTATTATAAATAGCCTTATGCTATATCAGCCTTGTGCTGCAAAGACCTATACGTCTTCCAAAAACTAAAGGACCACCTCCCAGTCCTCAATTCATATACTGACCCGCTTCCCCGTTCCAATCACTCGGAAAAAACAACATTCGCCAAGGTATGCGAAATTACACAAAAAAAGCAGCCCGTCAATTACTCGAGGCCTAGTCACCGCAATTAACACAATTAGGGAAAAACGTAACACCAGGGCTACAGGCAAGCAAAGACACGCAACAATTCTGCGAACATTACAACATGTTTGTCTTTCTTATCAATTAAAGCACAAATAAATGATGTGTCACAAAACAGTTGAATAAAGAACCCAGGTCAGCAGCATAATGAAGTGTGACAGTATCAAAAGTAGGACAAAGAAATGTGAGTTGCGGCACTTTTTCATCTAATTTTAAGCCAATGTGTTTGAAACTTTCGCTTATTAATAGGGTTGCCAACCTGTTTTCACAAAAAACAGACCTAATCCCAACAAAATCCAGATAGCAGTCACAAAGCATACACATATAAAACATGTATCAAACAATCACAAAATACACATTAAAACTTGTTAGAAACATTGATGTACTACAATTCTAATCTTTAGAAGCATTTTCTTTATCCATGATTACACTGACTTACATTCGTTTCTTATTATACATCAAGCATTTTTAGGGCAACAGTAAAATCTTTACAATATTCTTTACATACTGCACGGTCTCAGACTTTCAATAGACAGGTTTGTATTTGATATGCAGCTCAGACAATGCTTTGCCAAGGTCAAGCCTTTCTGACAAAAAAGCCAGAAAAAACTAGATTTTGTCTAGCTTTTTTTATTGTGAAAATCAATTGTTGATTTTCAGAAAAAAACAAGTGTTTTCAAAAATCCAGAATTTCGAAATCTGGCATCAAAGAAGCAAAATTGGCAATCCTGCTTATTAACACTTTGGCTGCCCATCTACTAATACATCGTACTTGGAAATTGAGGAAAAACCAAGGATATTTTGGTTGACTTACCAACCGCATAGCTCCTCAGCGGATTGCACTGGAGAGCAAAACACTTGGCAAGTCTTCGAGTCTGCAATGAAAAAAATGATTTTTGGTTTTGGGTTTCAGGTTTTTTGTGAGTGATGTCATAAGTAAGGTAGGTTTTTGGCTATTTTTGGCTGCTGGTACCTGACCTGGGCCCAACCATTAGACAGAATGATTTCACTCATGTTTTCAATGGAAACTAGGCTAGAATCTGAGTCTTTTGAGACCTTGATCAACTTTATAACATTTCTGGTTCAAAAGTTATGGCTTAAAATAAACAAAATAACTATTTAATTATTGGATTAATTAGCAATTTTGTTATCTTCAGGTCATAACTTTTTGAACCCGAAACCTTAGCAAGTCATCCAAAGTATCAAAACACTCAGATTTTAACCTAGCTTCCAATAAAAACTTGAGCAAAATACTACCATCTAGCGCAGTGGTTCTCAACTAGGGTGCCATTTACGATACTCAGGGGTGCCGCGAACTAATGTGTTTTTCAATAAATTATTATAAATAACATTTTGAAAACGTCATCAGATCTTGAAGCAAATTGTTATGGCTTTGCTTCAGGGCGCCGCAAATTTATATTTCCCTTTTATAAGGTGCTGCAAGCCTAAGAAGGTTGGGAAGCACTGATCTAGCGGTTTGGGCCTAGGGCCAGATGAAGTGGGCCAAAAAGGCCTAGAAGTCTCCACTTATTGCCACTCACAAAAAAACGAAACCCAAAATCAAATTTTCATTGCAGACGTGAAGACTTGCCAAATCATTTGAGGTTTTGAAACGCTCTCTAGCCCAATCATCGGCAGAGATATTCTTGTGCAAAAACATGGGTAAACTGCTGGATTTTAGCCTTGGACTACCAGAAGCCAAGGTGTTAACACTTTCATTACCATGTGGTTTCCCCACAATGATATCCACGTTTACCAGGTTGTTTTGGCAAGAAATTCTAATGCTGTCTGCATCTGCAGAAGGCAGATACTGCTAGGCGTTTGCAGCTTTAGGCTAAAGCTGTAAACCTGGCAAACGTTTTGTTGCCTTTACACTAATCAATTGCCAAAATATCAAATCATTTCCAAAACATTACTACATACCAGTGAAACAAGCCTGGCCCCACCACAGTTATTTTTATTCCAACAGTTTCACTTTTTTTAAAGACATACAAGTATCTAAGTCCAGCGTTAAACAAATAAACTTGATCAACATGCTTAAATATATTTATAGGAGCATTTCTAACACATTATTTCCTGCTTTCCTTGCATTTGGCAACATATCACAGTGCTTATATCACACAAATAATAGTCCTGGTCCACCAGACCAAGTCCCACAGAGGATGAACAATTCAAAAGTACCATCTGATCAGCTTTTAAATAGCCTTTCCACCACATATAGAGTTTGGATTCTAGCTCTGAAACCTAATGTTATTTAAGCTCAATCTAGAACCATATTTGTAGACAATTTCTAGTAACAAAATTTAAAACATAGATTTACGTCGTCTGAGAATAGTGGCCAGCATATTACCTGCAAAATAGATCTACGTTGACTGGGACCAAAAGTGTTAAGCAGGATTTTGGGCTTATAAAGCAGGTTTTTTTATTACTGGAATAAACGGAGTAATTCTGGACTGGTCAATTTTGGGCTTATTAAGCGGGTGGGCTTACTAAAAAGTGAGAACTACTGTATTTTCCGCATTGGTGTCGTTCTAGAACTTGACAGGCAGCGCCTGTCATCCAGAACCTTCACAAACTACACTCACATACTCATACTGTACATTACACAGGGCAATATATACCAAATAAAAGCTTGAATCTCGACTTACCAATCGTCCAGCCATTATGACTGCAAACATGATCGCTTCAAAGGTGAGTGGGTGATTCAACTGAAGCGAACTTGTGTTGTCTCTTTTTTATTAGAGCTACCTACTGTCAACTGTTACTGTGGAGACTCTCAGACTGTAGGAGTACTCGTAGGTCTCGCTAAGCAACACTCCGTCTTTTATGCAACACACAAACTGAAAATGTTTGCTTGCAGAATGTATACAGCAAATCTCACTAAGACTATCCGACAAGATGCCACTCGCCATAACACCAGTAATGAAACAGACTTACAAGCTTGGCCTGCAAGGCAAGGCGCAGGACACACACCCAGCTTGTTGCAGCTGAAGCGTAGTTTGCGAGTTTGCATTTTGCAGGTTCACCATCGAACAAATATGCTGTGAAGCGTGACATGGGGCAATTACATCACAAATGTAATCGATTACGATTACTTGCCACCTGCTCGATTACGATTATGATTAAATATAAACAAAATCACAAAGTAATCGATTACGATCACATTTAAAGTAATCACGATTACAATCGCGGTTATATTTGTCTTGAAACATCTTCGGAACAAAAACAATTCCTATTTGCATGGTTTGATGTAGGCCTAAGTATATTTTCAGACAACATAGCCTACGATATGAATCAATGCAATAAATGAAATTACTAATATGTAAGAATCAAGCACCGGAAAAAAGAAAAAACACATTGACTGTTCACTGAGATATTCGCGCAGTCAACAAACCAGTGGCGTAACTAGAGGTTTGAGCTAGAGGGGAAACTTAGCAGATAGAAGCCCACTGGCCTCTGTAGGAGACCTAGCCTACTAGTCAAAACTCAGAAAAAAAAACACTTTAGAAATGATGGTGAACCCGGGTGCGTATGGCTATACAGTACTAAAACCCCAAATCAACATAAAATACTCCGACAAACGCAAAAAGACAACCTACTTAAAACCAATTAAAACAATACTAAAACCGAAATATAAGCTGAGTGGGGGCCTGGTTTTTACATTTAGCTGGCCAGGGGAGTCAAGTCACCCCTCTTTCCTCCCGTCAGCTAGGCCTACTCCAATACAACAAACACTTTAAATATTGATTAAACGGAAATAATCAGCGTTTAACATCTTGGCTCCCGTTGTTGATAAACATCAACGCTTCAAATCTTTCAGTCAAATGACATCTACCAGACTTGAAATTCGTCCAGCAACGCTGAAAATGCCTTTGTTAGTAATTTCAAAATTGATGACTATTTCTTCTAACTGCGGGTTACCATCGTCTGCAAGCCAGCATACCATTGTGCAGTTTATAATTTTAAATGAAATTAACGGTGATGCCAGTATAGCTGCGCATCTGTTTATTGGACCAAAAATCAATGGTCAACAAAACCTCACCAGTCGTTGAGTGTTTTATCAGTATCTGGTCTTTCTCTCTCTCTCTTAGTTGTCCGTCGGTTCGACGATGACGCTGCTCAACGCGTTTTCTTGTATCGGCGCATGTGGCTCCTCAGTCCAAAGGCTGAGGCGCAAACACGGCCGCACACTGTACAGGCGGATCCCTGCCGCATTGCTGTTGGATGTGGTTGGTTGCGCTGTTGGTGTCTGCCCGCACGCTTTGCTACTGTCACATCAATATGTTGCTGTTCAAAGGTTGCCAGCCCCCTGTCGCAAACTGCACGCCATTATTCTCGATCCCCGGCCAATTCCTCAAGTCTGTCGAAAGGGATCCCACATTTACTTAAGGACGACTTAATGTGATTCTTTTGACCCCCCACCGAACGTCGGCTGCAGGAGAGTTCACTATAAAGTAGGAGGCGGGGAAGTCTGTTTCCAGGCACCCTTGTCACATGACCAAGCCACCTCAGTTGTCTTCTGAGTAGTATCGTCTCGAGGCATGTTGTGCCTGCTCTGTGGCGAATCTCAACATGAGGTATTTTGTCCCACCAGTGCACGTACAGGATAGTTTGAAGACACCGAATGTGAAAGGCCTCGAAGGCTCGGATGTGACGACGGTACGGTGTCCATCCCTCACATGCGTAGAACAGTGTCGAGACGCAGATTGCGTTGTAAACGGCCATCTTGCTGCGTGTGGAAAGGTCACGGTTCGTACAAAGTATCTGGTGGATCACGTTTAACATGCTAGCTATCAGTGTCGTGGAAAGGTACTTTCGACTTGTATTTAAGTACCTTATTCCTCTGAAAAAGGTTAGTTTACTGTAGCCTATATAAATTACTGTACAAACTATATTCATATTATACTCCAGCACTTACATTCATAACTTCACTCTGAATATATTTAAATAAAACCAACACCTTTCCTCGTAACGTCCCGCTTTTCTGTTGCCGAAGTGTCAACCCGTTTTTAAAGAAATGCTTCTATTTTTGCTGCTGCGTCTCACTAGACTAAACTCACTATGTTACTTATGGCGGCCAACAGGAAGGTTATAGGTGGAACAAAACGAGAATTAGCTACAAACGCTGTGCTTGCCCTTCGATTATCTGGATTTAACCCACACAGACGGGCAAATAACCTCCCCTGAAACATAACCATAACAAACAGCGGTAAAGCAGGAAACCCAGCCACCGCAACTGCAGTTCATTGCACAGTAAAGTAGGCAGTCCCGTCGCCACGTGGGGGCTTTGGTGGGCTTAGCCCCCCCAAACAAAGCTCCAAGCTCCACAAATTGAAAAGTGAAACACTATAAATAAGTGGAGTTTTGGTTAATTTCATAATGTCAAGCCCTCCCCGCACAAACGAAAAGCCCTCCTGCAGAACTGCAAAGCCCCGCTATTGAAAACTTTCTGGCGACGGTTCTGAATGTAGGGTGAAGCAAAACCGTAGAAAGAAAGTTTTCAATAGAAGGGCTTTGCGTTTCTGCGTGGGTCTTTGAGTCTGTGGGAGGGCTTGACACTCTAAAAATCGACAAAAACTCAACTGACTTATAGTGTTTCCTGATTCAGTTTGAGGGGTCTTGGAGCTTTATTTGGGGGTCTAAACCCCTTAAAAAAACCGTGGCGACGGGACTGGGGTGAAGTTTTCCAAGTTTAATCAGAAAAGTCAGAAAAAAATCAGAAAAGTTTAATTATTACCATTACATTTCATTTTTGGTCAATTCGATTACGATTGCATTTCATTTTTGGTCAATTCAATCGATTACGATCACTCAAACAAGTGCAATTGATTGTAATCAAGTACGATTACCCCGTGTCTGGTAGTGAAACAGACTTGCAAGCTTGTGGCCTGCAAGACAAGGCGCAGAAAGCACACATCCAGCTTGTTGCAGCAGAAGCGCAGTTTGCGAGTTTGCAATTGCAAAATTTTTAAAAATATGGATACGCATACCATATTTTTGTGATTGACAACCGTGACGCTTCAGAAGAACGAGCCTTATCCGATAAATGTGGTTCATATCTTACTGAGCATGTAGTCATTTTGGATTCCTGCAGTTGAGGCACCAAGAAAAACTAAAATAATGCATTTTACTAAGAAACAAAACAATATTTAAGCATTTGTAAATTTACATATTCGGCCAATCATACTTTTCTGCAGAGGTAGACAATACTTTTTTCAAGAAGTCTTTGTTCGATTTAATTTTCTCGTAAAAATCACACGAGGAAAAGTCAATATTCATTTTACTGGTGATAAGGGCTTTCACATTCTGCTTCTTTTATCAGACCGCAAGTTATCCAAGATATAACAAATTCTCTCAATGGGAGCTGATGCACCAAGTGTAGGACCAGTAGCGTAGCAATGGAGGGGCCCTGGAGGCTCCGGGTCCAGGGCGGAACCTTCTGGGGGGCGGCAGTTTGTTGATTGAAAATTAATTTTTGAAAGTAGTTTGATAGTTCCAACTCTTCTTTATCATTTTTACACTAAATAAATTTCTGAAAGTTCTAACTCTTCAGTTTTTGCTTTAAGAAAACCTAGAGTGGTAGGCTAGCCTTAAAAAATAGGAAATGTGGCTGTGGAGTAAGCAAATTGATTGAATGTTTACTCAAATATACCGGTTAAATCCAGTTTGTTAAACTGCCCCAACGTGTGTTTTGAAATCAGGGCTTTTTTAACATACTTGGGGGCAATTTTCCTCCAATCTCTCCACTTTCCTCTCCATCCAAAGCCACTTCCCCCACCCCAGTCAAAAATCCTTTGAACAAAACAAAGAGATGACATTCGACCGCAGACTAGCAAACGTCACTGATCCGGTAGTTCGAGGTTTATATTGCCTCTCCACTCAAAATTTAATACAAAACGCCCTGCATGAAATCACGGTGAATTGTCAAAGCTAGCTTAATCTTTTTTCTCCTATCGCTCGATCCTTAGCAACACTCCAATAGCACATCATTACATCACCTGACAACTAGGCATTGACAACAAATATTTCTTGGCATGCGTTAAGCTATTTTTTAATGTTCAGTGGGAGATTTTCAATAAGTGCCACAAGCTGCAGCCTGGTCATTAGGTGGGCTAATCAATATGACATTTTGGCGGTTGAAATGAATAACCCGGGAAAGTTAGCTTTGCTCAGTTTAAACAGTACTGCTGTTTTTCTGTATAATGTAACGGTGTCAGAAAATGATGTTCTTGAAGCGAGATAGCAGAGTTGTCATCTTAGCTGATTTGCTGACAAATCTAGCAGGATTTTTTCACTGTTAGCTGTAAAATTTTCAATCTAGCAGTGAGGTGATTTTCAAGCAGAATTTTAAAAACCGTTTGATAGGTTTAGCTGGTAACAAATTCCTGACAAAAAATGTTTCAACAGTTTTTGGAGTTGAAAACCTTAGATCTTCTTCATCATAAAATAATTTCAAAACGCTTTGAATTGGGCGAAGCCAGGACGAGGCACAACCAGCTGCCTTCAATCATTTGGAATATTTATTATGGCGCAACGAAGCTGCTTCAAGGAGATAATTACGTCGTAATAATAAGTTATTGGATGGCTTGGTGAAGCTTTAAATGATTTGCTTGTGTCACGCGCTTAGTGAGCGCGTTTGTGTTAAAAGATTACATCGGTAAGATATGTTTTTATCCCCGACACGTATGATATGTCCAACTGGTTTAGTTACACCAGTGGCGGTAAGTAGTAGCCTAATGTCTGGTAAAAAAAACTCCTTGGTAAGACAAAAGTAATACAGTATTGTCAAAAGCTTCGACATATAAGCTTGCAAGATTCAGAATTGGAAATTTGGCTCGGTGCTAACTACTGCCTGTCCTGCTGATTCAAGAAAACCCTATTTCAAAGTTTACAATAATGCAATCATAATTAGATTCGTCCAGGGCTGCGGATCTCTTGTAAAAATGAATTGACTCCGGCTCCAGCTCCGGAGCTCCCTGTTTTCGTAAGCATGGCTCCGGCTCCAGCTCCAGAGCTGTGTTTTTTATAACATGGCTCCGGATCCAGCTCCGGAGCTGTTTTTTTTTTAATAACATGGCTCCGGCTCCAGCTCCGGAGTTGTGTTTTTTATGACATGGCTCTTTTTCTTAAGCGAAGTTGTAGCATCAAAAGTTTCGTGTTACATTCAGACGACGATCACATGCAAAATCGACATCGTGTGATTTGCGGCTTAGCGCATGGAAGTTAATAAAATTTTAGCAAGATCGTGATGATAAGTGAAATTAATCACTTTTCGTTGTGTGGCTGTGTCAGGTGAGAATGTTAATCAAAGAAATTTTTTTTCAACACCAACTTTGCTTGTTTAGCACAGGCGATGGCCACTTGCAAAAATATGGCATCATATAATTTTTACCTAAACACATGGAGGCAAATAAAATTTCAGCGAAATTGCAATGATGAAAACAGCCCAACTACTCAACGTTTGGTAGGGCTATGTCAGGTCTAAACATAGATGAACCAAAACTTTCGTCAATGTTAACTTTGCGTGTAGAGTTAAAAGAACGAAAATGTGAGATTCGTTGATTTAAATTTTGTTCAAGCAAACTCACGATAACAAGTTTCACGCGAAGTGATTTAGGCGCAGCCAGGGGGGGGGTTGAAAGGGCTCAAGCCCCCCCTTAGCCATCACAATATTGATGTTTATTTTTTTAATTTTTCACCAACATTGAAGTCGAGATGGGGTGCATTTCAGAATACCATTCGGCACTACCACAAGGCGTAGAAACACATTTGTTATCAAACCAGGCGGTTATGAATTTTCGAGTTTTGAGAAATATTGAAGCACCTTTCTTGCTGACCTAAGGCCTTACTTCAAAAAGGTTATTCAGTTTTAACGCACCTTTCACTGTAACATAATCATTATTACGTCTGAGAGACGCTCTTTAAGCATTAGCGTAGATGATTGTGGTTAATTCTGTTACAACGGACCCTTTGAGGGCAACCATAATGCTGATATGGCCCTCAGTGAAAATGATTTTGACTGCCCTGGCATAGAGGATTAAAACACTATATTTTGTATTGCTTGGAAAATGACAACCTCAGAAGGGCATAAATAAGCCCTGTGTCCACTGAATGGATTATGTTTGTTTGGTTCATAAAATCTGGGTTACTATTACTATGAAAAACAAGTTTACGTACAGGTAATCAGACCGACAGACGATATTTTCGAAGGCGGCAACACGGTCCCGCATGAAAATGTCTATATCTGAAAAAGAAACAAGCTTGATATTTAAACTACCAACAGTGCACTTATATCAGTGCGTGAAAGGCGTCGATCAGACTTTGATATTTAATTAGTAATGGCACTGACAGTGATTGTGCAGCTAAAAAACATATCCAGTGATTTTTAAGCCCTTTACATGTAGTTTGCGGAGGCTGAATGTTTTGCTGGTAATTCTTTGAAGCGCTCTGCCCTAGGGATGAGTGGGACGGAAGTTCCTGCACATACTGTGCAGAGCTAATATTGTGCCACTCTGCTTGCTTGCATTCTTAAAAATGTGAACTTTGCAACAGTTTTACTTGGGCTTCTGCAGGCGATTTTATCATCGGCACAAGCAGGATCTAAATTTTGTACAAGCCTTTTTGTTTTCATGACGGGTCCAGGCTGCTTAGAGCATTATCGCAATATTTGCTTTACGCGTATACTCTTACACATTGCTAACAGCTTGCGAATTATCTTGATCTATTTAGGAGATCACTGTGGTGTAGGTTTACAGTTAATCGAAGAAACAAGAAGGTAGTTTAGTTAGAAGGAACCGTAGTTTTAGTTGTGAGTACAGTCAACTGTTTATCCACAAATTATGTGCTTTCCTTGGCTATTGTACTCACAAGCAATTTTTCCTTTCCAAGGCTTTTTGCTTTCATAACCTCAGCCCCCCCTTAGAAAAATCCTGGCTGCGCCCCTGTGCGCACATGGCATGAAGTCAGAAACTTCGCTTGACACCGAGGTGTGTGTCAAACAGTCCAGTCCAGCCGCACACTTTCTGTGCTCCACTGCTTGTATTCGAAAAGACATTAGCGCAGCCTCATTTTGCAGTTGTAAATTTCTCTGACGCAGTGATGATTGTGTATTACTCCCCTGTTTCAACGCGCAGCCTGATATTTTTGCAGTTATGAACTGCTGCTTCGTAGCGTTGAGTGTATTTTCCTCCGATATCGTAACCTGTAGCGCTGATAGTTTATATTCAGTTCAATGACACATACATTTAAGGGAGTGCGTGTAGACCAGGGGTTCCCTATCTGAAGGGGTACATTTAAGCAGTGCTGGGAGTCGCAAATATTTTTTTTGCTCCGCAAAGCGCAAATCCGCAACGAAAATTGAATTCGTTTGCTCCGCATCCGCAAGTGTAAAGCGTTTGCTCCGCAATAGTCCGCATCCGCAAAT
>Ga0210059_1002000_pt1 | contig 31521 bp, 13 predicted proteins | sample Ectturendosymbi2_FD_188042 | JGI IMG/M metagenome (GOLD analysis project Ga0210059, IMG submission 188042) | Ecteinascidia turbinata endosymbiont from Florida, USA - Sample 2 (SPAdes) (version 2) | ecosystem: Host-associated > Tunicates > Ascidians > Unclassified | place: Key West, Florida... | reverse complement strand
ATATATAAACACTGACAGGGCCCAATGGAAAGAGCCAGAGTTAACAACCTTAATCAGTGAAATGGGTGGTGGCACAAACATGCAAAGCATGCAAGCACGCGTTCTGCAATATAAAGCGTAGTCGAAGGCTCCGGTTGATCCCGAGTGCTGGAATCGGCACTGCCGACACATGATTTGAATGTTTTTGCACAAAGATTTATCCCCGCAATCACGTGCTGGTGTTGGTTGACTTGTCAACACTCGGCATTCCACATACCGACTCGATTTGAATGAGTAAGCGGCAACTAAAAAAAACACACTGTGACCTTAATCCCCAGTAAAATAGACACTCGGATTTCGTTGCTTTGTCAGGTAGCCTTGCACTTTATTGCTCGGCATCTGCGAAGCACGATGACTGTCTGATCGCGAACGATAATCCCGACCTATGGTTTCTGGTCATACTTCTCCTACTGGTTCGCAACAATGCGATCCAATTAGTTGAAGACAACACAGCAGCTTCGCTTGGGCTTCTACGTACAGTAGAAAACTTCTTTAAAACGTTAAACAGACAAATAAGTTTCTTAAAACAAACAAATTTTCCTTAAAACGCGCAAATGAATTTCGGTTCTTTTGTCGTACAATTCCAATCGTATTCGCTTGGAAGATCTATCGCAACATTTTTGTGTTAAAAAATCCATGTTGACTAATTCTCAAAGCTTGCAAGTTTGTTATACCTAGGTGAAAGCAGGGTAGTATGAAGTGTTTAGATAACGAAGAGAAAAGTGAATGCTCCCAAGTGGTTAAGCTAAACCTTAAATTAATTTGTTTTACTTTCTTGGTTGGTACTTTGTGGATTTTGACCTGTATAAGAACTTACTTCAAACATGTTCATTTGGCCATCTAAGGAAAAATATAGCGACACACGTACGTTCAACAGATCTGAAGCTTGACAGCGTTCGACCGTAAAAAGTTGTTTCATTGAAGTCATTTGAGAGAGTATGCCCGAGCGTGTTTATCAACCGTGTTGCGCAATATGTGCACATGCTCACCGGTAGAATGCATACATTTTTCAATTTTACTTGTTTACTGATATCGTTTGCAAGGTATCTGCTTTAAAATTGATTATTTATCAGCCTTCTCTAATAATTTTAATTGTGTTTTTTTAGATGAGTACTTTTTTCTCTAAAATTAAAAGACTAACTTCTGCTTGATCGTATTTTGCAAAAGTGAGAGATGAACGTGCATTTACATCGATTTAAAACAAGTTTCCATATTCCTGGAAAGTGCAAGGAGGGTTAATGAATTCGTCTGAAAAGAATTATCACTTTAAGTAACTAATACAGCTGAAGGTCGGAGTCGGAGTTGGATAATCGAAATTTCCAGGAGTCGGATGACGGGACTTCCGACTCCACAGCCCTGGTTATCAGTGCTATCACTACATCATCCAATCGTACACGTTCAGTGGATTTTACTGCTCTCATGTTCGAGTCACCATTTGCCCTGATAAAAGCCTACTGTTAGTTAGCTGAAACGTTGGTGTTGTTTTCAAAGTTTAACAACAGTTGAGCAGAGACTTTTTATTGTTATCCTGTTGGCTGGTTCTGCAACGTGTTAAGATTTGGTTGATTCCGGTTATAAAATTCTGAATTCCTAACAAAAAGTCTAAAATTGATCCAATGCTGGTTTGAATTGGTTTGTAACATATAACCATTAACGATATTGCTGTTAATAGCTTATAAAAAGTGTAAAATCTTGTTAAATTTCCATTGTTGATGAGATGTTCAAGATGAAAGCACATTAAATAAAAGTATGTGAAGTTGGTATGCCAAGCATCAATCATCATGCAAACCATGTGCTCATCTGTAGACAACACCTCAAACTGTGTCTTCTCCAATGAAGACTAACCATACAACTGCACCTACCAACTGCAACACTTTCACTCATAAGGGTTCCCACTGTTGCAGTTGTTCTTCTTGTATTGAACGAAGGTAAGAATAAATTTATTGAACTAACATATTTCATTTTTTTATGATGTGCTTTCAGTTATTATTCTTTAACACAGGGGTTCCTAACCTTTCACTGACCATGTACCCCTTTAACCTTTCCACAGATAAGTATGTTGCCCTAATATTCTTATGACAAAATATTTTATAGCTATTAATCATAGATACATTTAACAAAATCATATAATGATTTTTGAAAATAATTAATATTTACTGTGTGTACAAATGCTTGAAAATAAATAAAGTGCAAATATATTTTCTTTTCTATTGGTAACCTTAGATGTACTCATTCAGATAGGAACATGTACCTCAGGTTGGGAACCCATGCTTTAACACATTTGTTGCCAGCTGGCCAGACCCAAAAAAAATCTGCTGGTTACTGGCCAGTCAGCTTCAGTGGCCTCAAATCGTCATGAAATTCATGGACACATCAGAGGCAGCTGCCATATCATCACACTGGTGGCCATGTCTATTGTGCAAAGCCATCAGCAACATCAAACACAGTATGAGCCAGTGGCATATACTCCAAGTGTGCTAGGTGTGCAGCACACAGCCTGCTAAACTGATCATGGCGTGACATTTTCCAGATTGTGCAAACAAGGGAAAATCACAAAAAAAACTAGAAAGATAATTATGGACCTTATTTACTTTAGTGTAACGTGCAATATTGTATACCAAAAACACCAACACAAAGTTCGGTGTGCGTTATAAACGAGATTTTTATGCATTTACGCCTGTTGTAGACTAAAGTTCGAAATAGCAAACTATATGGAGAATTCAGAGATTCAAGTGTTCAGGTGCGTGTTTGGAGCGCGTCGAACGCCAGTCAAGTAGCGTTTGCAGTTTCACTCCCTGGAGATTAAATTGTTTTAGACTAAAGTTTGAAATAGCAAACTATTAGTTTTAATGAACTGAATACGAACAACTCTGAATAACAAAAGAATATTGGTAAGTCAGACAATACGCCAACAAAACTGTACAGTACACTGACAAGTTACCAAATGCAACGCCTGAGAACGAATCTCAAAACAGATAGCATTCAATCATGTGAGCGGCACACTTGCAGCGGGCACAATGTGCAAACTAATGATTACTTTACAACAACGCCAGAGGGCACATGAGTTCAGGTGCGCATAGTAAACAAGTCATACGTAAGAGAACGTGCAAGTACAGTATATTTCGTATAGCCTGTTTCAGCATAATGCAGGGGTGCAAAAACCTGGTCGTGCACTCGCACTACGCGACTAAAAATTTGGTCAAAAAGGGAACTTTAGGCCTTTGTTACAAAATGGCAGCGTGCCTAATTTTAACTCCCACTGTATCTGTGTTGCATGACGTTGGGTAGCTTTTTTCTGGAATTTGAGTAGTTGCACAATGCATGGCCTGGATGTAGAATGGGCCCTAATTCTTTTCGTATACCAGAGCTTCTGTCAAATGGGACGGCGTTTCCTAAAACCGGCGTGTTAGTGTTTTACCGCGTGGTATCTGTGTATACAATGCGCTGTAGATAAACTTCCCTGTTTGCAGTTTCAACGCTACTTAGGCTGTATGATGTAATAATACAAAATGTTGCAACATAAAGGATGACATCGACGTTGCAACATAAATGTTGTGTTCAGTTTGAGTCTGAGCTGAGAAAAAGTGAAAAAAAGATTTATACCAATTTTCAATCAAAAAATTAAGGATGTGCGTTATACACGAGTGCGTGTTATACTTGAATAAATACGATAATTTTGAGCCCTGAAGGTGAGTGCCATTCCAGACGCATACTTCATGTGCTCAACTGCTTGTATTTGAAGAGACATTCATGCGGAGTGTGCAGATGTTGAAACATTCATGTTTTTGGAGTTGTGAACTGCACTGTTCCAGGGCTTCTTTCATAATAAACTCATACATCAGAAGGGAAATGCTGTTGACTGTTCCAAACCACCCGCATTAGAGACCTGCAGTGGTAGTGTTGGATATTTGATCAGAGTTAATGCTGAGTACCTATGGTAGAAGGATGGGCTGTTATGACAACTGAACAGGCTCCCTGGATGCATCCCTGAACTCAACCTTGCTCTGGTGAAAAAAAGCACCTAGCATTGAATGTGTTAAGAACCAATGCTTGGACCACCATGTAGATCATGACAAGGTTGCAGATAAACTGCAGCAGAGTGACGCTGCATTAATAGCACCAGTGAAATTGAATCAAAACTAGTATTACCCTTTACCTTTAGTATTACCCTTTTGCATGAAGCAATCAAGTGTTTATTCACCTGGAATTGATCCAGTACTTAAAACATTTGTGAGCTTTCTGAGTCTATCCACAGAGAACACAATGTTAAAATCTCATTAGATTTGCAAGCTGATTCCACTAGCTATTCTGCATGCCAAATGTAGTACAGTGCAGTCAGACCTTGTTATCCGAACTCTGAAAGACCAGCATCCCTGCTATCTGACGCAAAACGGGTAGGAATGGATTTCTCCCAATGCATTTTACCCCATTAATCTGGAAACCCCACTGTCTGGCTCTGACATGGAAATTTAGGAACAGATATGGCAAAACAATAGAAAAAGAACCGCTAAACCAGATTACAGCAATGGTTATTTAGTTGTTTATTCAATCACAATACAAGTGTGAAAGTCAATTTTCTACACATAGTGAATGTAACAGTTGCAGAACTTGCAGGACACAGTTAGGTCTCTTGTACAGTTATTTTTCATGTTTAATCTCATTCTGAATGCATACTATACGTAAATCAATTGGATCTGCTTATAAGCAAAAAAACATGTCAATTATGTCTTTACTGTTGTTACCTTAATGTATTCCGTGTGGTAGTGCAGAAAGAGAATACATTAAAAATGATAGTGTTGGATTTTGGACTTTTCAAGTTGATTTTTACTCTTTGGCCAAAGTTAGTTCAGTGTTTGCTATCCTTGTACTAAAAACTGATAACAGCATGCACATTTTGAATAATGTTTTCCAGCAAAATAACCCTGTGTACCAGGCCATTTTCACATTTTTTGTGCTTCTGTCAGTTGCCTAAAATACAATGTAATTGAAGAGCAAACAAGCGTTTTGCAAGTAGCAAGCTTGTGAGCCTGCCATGTTGAAAAAATGCTTCTCATCAAGCATTTCTAGAAGCTGTTCAAGTAACAATGCTGCTTCAAAGCACTTAAAGGGAGTGCAAATTGGCATCAGATGCACATAAATTCTAGCATAATGCACATATAAACGTTTATAAAGTATTACATAGACAACATTTCTTGTCTAAACTGTTTGCAGCATGCCAAAATCTTTTCACAACCTGCATCAGGAACTTAGTGCAGCCATGGTAGATGAAAGGCTTTCAAGCAATCTCATGAACCATAGCAAATGAGCAATATCTCTCAAATAATCTGTTTTTTATTTCACAGTCTTCATGCATAAATTTAAACATTTAACGAAGCTTATCCGTTACCAAACCTCCTTGAGTTAGCCTTCCTTTTTAACCGCCTTTGTGCCTGTAAACTTGCCAACTCTCACCACACAAGTTTTACACTTTATCTGTTTTCTATTTTATCCCATATCTTCACACTATTTAACCATCTTTGTGAATTTTTATGTATGTTTTACGCTATTTATTGTGTTGTTATACTTCATCATCTCCCAGCAGTTTTCATTTTACACTTCTATGACTTTTCTGTGGCATGCTGTCAGCCATTCCTATAACGTGATGGTCAGTTTTGCATTTTTTTTCTTTGTACGTCATACTGCTCATTGTTTCTTGTTATTAGTAAGTTGCATGTTATATGTGGTTAAAAAACATTGCCCTGAGGAAGCTCACTTGAATAGGTGGGCGAAACGTCGGCTACTAATAAAAAATCGCCAGAAGATCTAATTTATCTGCTTCATTTATATACTTTTATGCAAGAGAAGATGATGACTGGCACCAAAACAAAAAAATTTTGGCCAGACACATATTGATACATGGCCCCACATATGTTTCACACAAAACCACTATGCACAGCAGGGTTGCAGAGTCTGAGGTAAAATGTCCAACTCCAACTCGACCTTTCCAAAATTTCCAACTCCGACACCTTAACACAAAGTGAATAAATATTGTCTGTCAACAATTTTGTAGCAACAAGCACTCAATGGAAATTGAGATACACAGCAAGAATTCTTTGTTTCAAAAAAGTTTCAAAAGAAATTATACCATTTCAACAACAATATCCAACTTAGGAGTATGATGTAAAAAATGATCCAATTGGACTTCCAGATTTGGTCAAACAAAAAAATCCGACTCAGACTTTTGTGACTCCAACACTGACTCCGCAACCCTGATGCACAGGTACATAGACTGGTACAGTAAGTGTTTAATGAAAAAATGACCAAACTGTTATGCTCAAAAAGATAAAGCCAATTTTGGAACTTAAAAATATGATCACACAGTCAGAGGTATCACACCATGATTTTGTGGGTGATGTCATAAGTGATGCACAGGTACATAGACTGGTGCAGTAAGTGTTTAATGAAAAAATGACCAAACTGTTATGCTCAAAAAGATAAAGCCAATTTTGGAACTTAAAAATATGATCACACAGTCAGAGGTATCACACCATGATTTTGTGGGTGATGTCATAAGTGAGGTAGGTTTTTGACCATTTTGCTCATGTTACCCTCATTTTATTTTCCATGGACAAGATTTACAACATTTACAAACAAAACTGCAACAAAAACCATATTATTAATACCTTGAGAGCTGGTGTACGATATATTCGTACCTGGAAATCGGCCTGAAACCAGCAGTTTTTGGTTGCGTTACCAATGCCCTAGCTTCTCTGCCGATTGTGCTAGAGAGCTGTTCAAACCCTCAAAAGATTCAGCAAGTCTTCTAGTCTGCCATGAAAGAAAATTTTTTTGTTTGGGGGTTGCGGATTTTTTGTGAGTGACGTCATAAGTGAAGTAGTTTTTTGGCCATTTTGGCTCATGTTACCTGGCCTAGGGCCCAACCGCTAGATCAAAGTATTTTGCTGAAGTTTTCATTGGAAACTAGGCTTGAGTCCGAGTCTTTTGAGCCTTTGATCGACTTTCTAGCATTTCTGGTTCAAAAGTGGATAAATAATTATCTAATGATGGGATTAATTAAATATTTTGTTTACTTTATATCATAACTTTTAAAGCCGAAACCTTAGCAGGTTGTCCAAAGTATCGAAATACTCGAATTTTAGCCTAGTTTCCAAAAAAACTTCAGCGAAATACTACCATCTAACAGTTTGGTCCCAGGGCCAGATGAAGTGGGCCAAGGTGGCCTAAAAAGTCCTCCACTTATGATGTCACAAAAAATTCGCAACCCCCAACCAAAACAATATTTTTCCATTGCAAACTGCAAGACTTGCCGAGTCTTTTGAACCTTTGAACAGCTCTCTACTGCTTTCTGGGCCAGAGTTATGCTTGCGCGAAGTCACGTACGATCCGGCTGTTTTGGCGCAAAATTCTCGAAACAGGCAGGACACGAAAGTGTTAATACATTAATAATTAAGACAGCATTGAAATAAGCTATCAAGTGATGTTTCAGAGTTTTTTTGCAGTTCACCAAAAGCACTAGAAAATTGTAAATGAAACAGGACACAGTTGTAACAGAACCTCACTTATCACTGTTAGCACCATGCATCAGACGGTGCACAGCAGATGGATCTATTGCCAATGGTGGACACTGCTATCTGTTAGACAGCAATGGTCTGATATAATCTGCACAAGTTGCAAACTTCAAATTTGGGTTTTGTTGGTGAGACATTTCAGTCATTTGTTGCACAGTTAAACTGAAACTTGATGTACCAGTGTTCATTTGCCTATATTTTCAGACATTCTGACCTAACTTAATTTTTTAGGTCATATTTAAAACAAATTTCAGTCTATTATCGAAAAATGACTGAAGAAACCCAGTTTCAAATCTTCCTTATCATTTGAAATATATTTCATTAAAAGTTTATGCCCAAAACATTTTATCATTGAGAAAATGTCGCTGATTCTGAAATTCTTTGCACTTTTAATCACATACTAGGTGTGTTGCATTCATGGAAAGCCAGAAGTTTATAACTTGATAAGCTGCTGTTGAGACTTGACAAGTTACCATGTCACATGTTCTGAGCTTGACAATGGATTGAAATATACTGAATAGAGATCGACCCATATCGGTTGATATATCGGCCATTCATGGGCTGATAGCCAGATACCGATAACCGATATTTCCAAAACTTTAAAATCTTGTTTTCGGCTTCATTATAAAAAATGTGATTTTATGCCATACCTTTTTTCAAAATCTTAACTCTTTGGCGTCCGGCTGTTTTCGGGGATTTTCAGAAAAAAAACCCTGCCTAAGTGCATGTGGCTTTGCACAGGTATATCTCCACTCCTGTTCGGGTTACGGACCTGGTCGAAGCGCCAAAAGACGCGGCAAGTCTTCTAGTCTGTACTCGAAAAAATTTTTGCTTGGTAGGTGCGTTTTTTTTGTGAGTGACGTCATAAGTGGAGGACTTTTAGGCCACCTTGGCCCACTTTGCCAATGAAGACTTCAGCGAAACATTTTGGCCTAAAGGTTGGGCCCTAGGCCAGGTAACATGAGCCAAAATGGCCCCAAAACTACTTCACTTATGACGTCAGTCACAAAAAATCCGCACCCCCAACCAAAATATTTTTCGAGTGCTATCTACTAGACTGGCCGATCAGTTTGAGCCCTTGAACTGCTCTCTAGAGCAATTGGCGGTGGAGCTAGGACGTTGGTAAGGCAACTGAAAACTGCTGTTTTTTAGGCCAAAATCGAAGTACGAATATATCGTACGCTGGCTCTCAAAGTGTTAAAAAATCAGGATTTATGATCTGAAATTTTTGAAATTGTAGCAACTTCAATGTTTGGTAACTTGTGAGCATAGTATACACTGTTTGCAATGAATAAACACAGTGCCATGAATAAAAAAGCATGTTAAACTAACAAAACAATAAGAACAGAACACTGAATGTAAGAGAACTGCCTATGGTACTTAAACCAATAACATCAGAAACAGTGCTTGAAAGTTGAAAAATGGTGTACAATGAAAACGAAGAAGGAAGTACAAAACGAAGCATCAAGTTACAGAGGTTGGAATTAGTACAAAACTGTATTCAATTACCCATTGCCAAACATGAAAATTTTTCCAAAAATTTTTTTGGTTTGTAATAGTATGTTTGTTAACAGGTACTGTACTACACAAATCTTGTGAAATTTTGTTTTTGTATATATTTAACAAATCAACCTTTCAGACTCTTTTGCAACTCAGTGGGTTTTCAATTGAAAAGTCAATCCAAGTCTTAAAGAATCAAGTTTGGCGTTTTGATGTAATGTAACATTACATAACTGCATGTCCTTAACCTTTTCATTCCCGCAAAAGCCCCAAATCTTGCAGAGCTTTGCAATCCTATAACTCGCCAGGCGATTGAGCTATAGAGCTATCCAAACCATCTACGGATTCAGTAAGTCTTGTAGTCAAAATCGAAAAAAAAAATGTTTTTCGTTTTCGATGGGGGGATTTCTGGAGGTGACGTCACAAAGAAGGCATGTTTTGGAAATTTTGGTCTCGTTTGGCCGACCCTGGGCCCCAACCCTTTGACCCACTCTTTTGGCTCAAAGTTTTGTTGAAAACTCGGTGAAAATCCGTGTTTATAGAGCCTTGGATTGATTTGCTAGCATATCTGTAGCCAAAATTATGTGTCAAAAACCCAGTTTTTGGCCTAATTCAAAACTTCTCAAAAAAGGCATAATTCGCCCTTTCAGGGCAAACTTCGGCCAGCCATAACGTGGCAGCAGATTGAGCTAGAGAGCTGTTCAAACCCCGTAATAACCAGTGGTGTTGTGTAGTTTAGAATAAAAGAAATTTTATTAAAATTTGGTTGGGGGGTTTTGGGCCAATGGGATCATGACAGGGGCATGTTTTTTGGTGAATTATATGATGTCATCATCCAATCCCACGCGCCAATATTTTGGCTCGCAGTATTTTTGGATTCTAGTGCAGAATACCCGTTTTTAGAGCCCTTGATTGAGTTTCTAGCGTTTCTGGTTCAAATGTTGGGCCAAAAAACAGCTAATTGGTAAGGGGCTTTTCTCAATACTTTTAGGGGATTTCGCACATTAATTTCAAGTTTTTTTGACCCTAATCTTGGAACCAGGAACGCTAAAAACCCGTTGGGACCCTAACCAAAAAAACGCTTAACTCAAAAAAATACTTGTGTCATTTAAATGGTTCCTGCAGGTCTTAAAGGGAGGTCGGGCAAAAATGCTGACGTCAGCAAAAAATAACATAAACATACTATCATTGTATAAGCATTAAAAAAACCAGACATTTTAAACTGAAACGTTGTTTTTTGTTGCAAACTACATACGTTCACGAGTCTTTAGAGGGTTTGAACAGCTCTCTAGCTCAATCTGACGGCGAGTTATTGCCTGCGGTGGAATACCCCCAAGAGTGCATTTTGAGGGAGCAAAATGTCAGTCAATTTTTGGTTTATGAGCCATAATTTTCGCTCCCGATATACTAAAAAGTCAATCAAAGGCTCTATAGACACGGATTTTGACCTAGTTTTCAGGTAAACTTTGAGTCCAAAAAATGGCCCATTGGGACGGCGCCCAGGGCCAGGCAAAGATGGCCAAAATAACCCAAAAACACCCCTACTTGTGACATTCTCCCCAGAAAAGCCCAAACATAAAACGAAAAAATTTTTTTCGATTTTGTCTACAAGACTTGGTCAATCCGTAGAGGGTTTGAACAGCTCTCTAGCTCAATCGCCTGGCGAGTTACAGGATTGCAAAGCTCTGCAAGAAAAGTGGCGCACGCGGGACTGAAAGGGTTAAAAAGCAAACTAGTTGCATTAGTTACTGCAACTGAAGTACTGGCATTGGTATGAAATGAAACACTTTAAGTGATTTGTCATCAGTAGTTCCATATCAACAGTTTAAGATTGCCATGCAAAAATCGAAGTTTATCTGCATTTTCACCAGTAGCCTGCAGTAAGTTAGCGGGTCATCTATAACCTAGCCTAAACAAAAGCAACATTAGGCTATCGGATTACCGACCATCTGCTCTAAGTACAAGTTGCCATAACAATAGCTAACATCACATGCGTGCATTACGCATCCGATGATTGTGCAATAATGCCACGGTAGATCTTATCCAATCACAAGCATTGTGCTTTCAACTTGCGTAAGTTGCGTTGTTGCAAACACTGCTTTTGCTGGTCATGTTTAACAATCGGACAACAACAATTGTGGTGCAGCAATGAATACTGACCACCGCGCTGCTATTGGACCAAACGGCAAATCACTGCTTCAATGTATTTGTGAAATGCTGGAGTAGCGCTTCCGTAACTTGTGTGCAGCATCCACAAATGCTGGTTTCGTGTTGCAACAGCTTGGATTGTGAGATCACAATTATCATTTTCATGCCTCGTGGAAAACGTCAATTAACTTAACCCACAAACACGATATTTTAGCTTGCATACAGTATAAACTAGCGCAATTACAGCCTAATACATAAAGTTAAGAAAATTAGAATCCTTTGAGATGTTATGTGCCACTGCATCGCAGCGACAGTTGTCATCACTAGTGAGTAGCGATTGCATTTGTAATCATATTCATAACGCCATAAATATAGCTTAACATAATGCAATTCATTTTCGTGCAAGCTTTTTTAAAATTAATCTGTGCTAAACTAGGCATTGATTGGACTTCTGCACCTTAGTCTCCAGTCAGACGTTTCGTGCTGTGAAAACTTGCGAAAGTACAACGGGAGTTCATTCGTACACAACACCTGCATGTGGTAGCTTCAAGCGTAGCAAAGCTTCCTGATGATGCTTTTGTTTCAGCTGCGATGACCGATGCACGCTTCATGGTTAATCTTGTCCGTTTGTTTATGAAACCACACCTGCTAACGCTGCTGTAAGATAACTGTCTTGACTTGCTTTGCTGTGTTTTCTTGCGCAAGTTGTCTGGATGTGTGAGGAATAAAGCAGTGTTTTGTCAACAGTTACTGAGGCCTATAAAATTGGCTATTTGGGCCGATACCGATATATCAGTAAAACCCAAATATTGATCGATCTCTAATACTGAATCATAATGTAGTGTAGAACAAGCAAAAGTTGTTATCTAAACAGACAGTTGTTAAATTGAAAAAATCATCCAAATAACTGCTTCCTATCTTGTTCAATATGTATGATTTATGTGCAACAGAGCTGTAACTGAGATAATACCCAGAAAAATGCTTTTCATAAAAATCCAGGAGTACTTTTTATTAAACACTAGGTTTACCAACATTTTTCTATCCCGCCGTTTGTCAAGGTGTCAAAAACGACACCAAAGCATTTACAGCTGTGTAAATTGGCCAACAATGCCAATATTACTGAACTTTACAAATATCTATCCACACTAGCTATGTTTCTATGTTATTAGAGTTGACACATTATGCATCGCATTGGATTGCAATATTTCAAATGATCAAACATACTCATATATAACTAAATATAACTATCTCCGAAAGCTTATCAACTAGTTGAATATAAAGATACACTGATATATCGGGCCAATGTTTGGGTCTCACCAATATATCGGTATCGGCCTCAGTAGTCAATGAAAAAACACTGTTATATTCCTCACTCATCCAGACAACTTGCGCAAGAAAGCACAATGAACCAAGTCAAAAGAGTTATCTTGCAGCAACGCCAGTAGGTTCGTTTTCATAAACAAGCAGACAAGATGAACCATGAAGCACACGTCGGCCATCGTAGCTGAAATAACAGCATCATTAATCAGATTAATTAAAAATCACAGCAAAATATTGAAGTTGCTATAAATTTGAAAACCTTTAGCTCATAAATCCCAATTTTGGAAGTTTTCGAAAATAAGGTAAGGCATGGAAGAAATTTATATTTTAGACAACGAACCAGAAAACGTGATTTTTAAATTTTGGAAATATCGGTTATCAGCTATCAGTCCATGAATGGGTGATATATCGGTATCATCCCATAAAAGCCATATCGGTTGATCTAGTTTAGAGGTGACGAACATGAGGCCTGTGGGCTGCATGTGGCCCGCAAAAGAATTTTGTGCGGCTCGCGAAGCATTCGCATTGGTTTTTATTACTTTCGTTTGTTTCTGTTGATGAACAATTTTTTTCGTTTTTAACAGGTTTCATAGTATGACTAAAAAGTTGTGCGGCCCGCTTACTCAGCAGTAACTGACAAAGTGGCCCGCAATAGCAAATAGGTTCGTTACCCCTGATCTAGTTGAATATAGCCATTCGGTGCTGTGAGACAGAAGCAATTATTTACATAATTGTGATGTAAATAGCTGCTAATGATAAAAATAGTCGTGGCACAGTAATGTAAATCACAGAGATACCATCAACATGAAGCACATTTATTGCAGTTTGTAAACAAAACTGCAAACCTTTTTTCCTGTTTTTCAAACCTACAAGTGCTTCTAACATGGGGGATTAAGCACCCTTTGCATTTTACTTAAGCTTTTTTGAAATGCCAACAGAACATGTGCCACAAGTTGGTTTCTTGCAAGTGATGCACATTGTTGCATCTTGCACCACGAGATTTTCTATGTTTTCGAGGGAGATCTCAGTTGACAGAAGAAGGAACGGCCACAACATTTTCAAGTGAAACTTTTTTCATGCACTTTTTAGTGCCCTTTGCCTTTTGTGTCACCATGTTTCTAATGTTCTCTTCATCCAAAAAATAATGTTTTTTGTTGGATTCCTCAACTTAACTATAGCAATACACAAAGCTTTCCCTTCAGATTTTGCTTCAAATGACCAGTTCTTGACAGTCCAGGCTTACTTTCATTTGCTGCTAGGATTGAGTCGCAAAGCTTTTTTTCATCTTCACCAGTGCTGCAGCAGCAAACATAATATTTCCAATCATCAGTAAGAGCAAAAATTTTGAAAATGAGACTATTTCTGTTTATACATGCTTGCAAGAAATGAATGCATAGTTTAAACCACACTTGCTTTTTTCTGAGAGAAAACTCATTGAGTCATGTTTGTATCTAGAAGCAATGTAACAGTTTATATGATGCAATTGGGCAAGTCAACAATGAAAACCGCTGAGTGCAATATCAAAGCCGCAGTTTGTACACAAACGAATACATGTGGATAGATTAAAATGATACAGCAAACCAAACATTGAACATACAATTGTGTGGTTGGAAACATAGAGTACACAAAATTCATAGTGACTTTTTGCAACAGTAGTAACGCATTAGTCTTTCCAAATAGTGAGGCATGTCATTGAGTTAACAGTCACTGATAGCCATCTTTTTTGTAGTAACTTACAGCAGTGCTCTTCAACCTTTTTCGTTATGGTAGATGTTTTGACGAACTCATGCACCCTATTTACAACACTTAAACTCATGCACCCTATTCACTGACACTTCCCCCATGTCTCCCTCCTAATTGTGGTCATGCCAGTAAATACCCTGGCCTAAATAAGCAAGTACCCTAACTCAGTAACTCAGCTATATAATTCAATTGATAATGGCTCATTACCTGTTGCTTATGAATCACAAAATCATCTAGATACAACAATTAGCTTGATGCGGTGTGATGCTTAATGCTTATGCACCACACTTTAGAGTTTAGAATTTGCAAAGTCTCGGTTAAATCCTGAAAGTCATTGGTTGGTTAACACTTTGAGAGCCGGCGTACAACATATTTGTACTTCAATTTCGGCCCAAAAAGCAGCAGTTTTTGGTTGCTTTACCAATGCCATAGCTCCTCCGCTGATTGCACTAGAGAGCTGTTCAGGGGCTCAAACAGATCGGCAAGTCTTCTAGATTGCACTCGAAAAAAATTTTTTTGGTTGGGGGTTGCGGATTTTTTGTGAGTGACGTCATAAGTGAAGTAGTTTTGGCATCATTTTGGCTCATGTTGCCTAGGGCCCAACCACTAGGCCAAAGTGTTTCGCTGAAGTTTTCATTGGAAACTAGGCTGGAGTCTGAGTCTTTTGAGCCTTTGATTGACTTTCTAGCGTTTCTGGATCAAAAGTTATCTAAAATAAACAAATTAATTATCTAATTAGTCAACTATTTTTACTTACTCCGGTTATAACTTTTGAACCTGAAACCCCAGCAGGTCATCCAAAGTATCAAAAGACTCGGATTGTACCCTAGTTTGCAGTAAAAACTTCAGCGAAATACTACCACCTAACGGTTGGCGCCCAGGGCCAGGCAAAGTGGTCCAAGGTGGCCTAAAAGTCTTCCACTTATGACGTCACTGACGAAAAACCTGTGCCCCCCAGGCAAAAAATTTATTTTTCGAGTGCAGACTAGAAGACTTGCCGTGTCTTTTGACGCTTTGACCAGGTCCGTAACCCATACAGGAGCGGAGAAATTCCCATGCAAAGCCCCGCACGTTTAGGCGTTTTTTCGAAAATCCTCAAAAGCAGCTGGACGCCAAAGTGTTAATGGTTAATTTTTGCTAACAGAAAGTTTTTGTAAAAGTTATCTGTTTAGTGGGACAAGCTTGTGATGCACCTTCGTGAACGCTTTGTTGGTGGTGCACCTTACGCATATTTTGGTGCACCCTAGGGTGCACTGTGCACACCAGTTGAAGAGTGCTGACATGCAGGGTGACACAGAAAAAAATGGTCATCACCAAAAATCGAATAACTTCCAAAATTTTATTTAGATTGACACAAAAATTGAGCTACATTAGATCAAGCCTGTGTAGCAGACATCTCCAAAGTTTCAAGTCTGTACTACAAAAACTCTTTGTTTCACTGGCGCTCAAAAAATGTGCTCCAATGAGCTCCCCGGCGCTGCAGGCACATTTGGATCCGGCGGGCAAAGTTCTCAATTATCGTCCTCGAACCAAAATGGTCCAATGATGCCATGTTTGGAGATGGCAACCCAGGCAGTGCACTTTACAGAGTGTAATGGCTTTTGCAGACAGTGCTCAGGGGATGTGCTACCCCAGAAGATGTTGTTCTTAGAGTTCACGTGACCTGACAACAGAAAATGTGCCTTGTCTGAAAACCAGACATTGTCAAGAAAGTCTAGCACAGCGTAAATCATGTCGCAAAACCACTGGCACATGATCACTTGCTTGCTCATGTCATCAGGTGTAAGCTTTTGTTTAATCTGTATCCTGCAAGGATACGTGTGGAGATCTGCGAGACGTCAAAGTAGACGTCAAAGTGTTAGTTCTACTTGGTAAATCTGAGAAATATAAAGAATTAAATTTATTTCAAGAGTTAGTCGAGTTTAGGTGATGACCATTTTTTTGTGTCACCCTGTATTAGTTTTTTCAAGTAGTAAGGCATGGCATTGAGTTAAGAATCACTGATAGCTGTCTTTTGCATGTAATGCATTTTGGTATTTTCTGTTTTGTTGACTAACATTTGCGTAATATTTATGCTTTGCAAATGTGGTTCCTGATGAGCGTGTATACAGTACATGTGACAACTTATCAGCACTTCTGCCACTTAATCTTAGTTTTAACAGATATGTGTAACATTGCTAACATAATTTTTTGTGATTTTCTGATATAGGCATTAAAGCAATTCACTGCAGAAAAAACAATAAAAATTGTTTTGAGCAGACGCTCTAGTTACAATTGTGTGTCAACTGACTCAGTGCAATATAATTAGCTGAAAGAACATTGCAACCACAACTGTTTACAATTATTTTACAATGTGAAAGGATTCATCACATAACATAGTGCATGGCACTGATTGATGCACTGATATTTCTGAACAATGGCAATAAAATACTTAAGTTAATTCTGTAGATCAGTGGTTTTCCATCTGGACTTCACAACTCTCATGGGGGTTGTCTGTCTTTTTTTGGGTCGTGAGAGCTTCTTATAAAATTATTCATAATTACTTCCGTAATTTACAGTATGCTTTGTATATGTAAACACTTCTTGTCATAGCCAAAATAATAGGATCACCTGGAAAAAATTATTGCCTGCTTTTTCATTCAAAATTTTTAAAGTTTGATTATGACCATAACAAAGTTTTGAACGTGATTATTAGGGCTATTTTTATGTCCTAAAAAACTTGATAACATGACTTTATTCTTCAGAAAATATGACTCTATATGACCAAACAAAATGACTGAGCTACTGGAGTTAGAACATACAACTACTGTATAAAGAAGCATTACCATCAAAGATAGGCTTGAGAGATGGTAGCCCCGTGGTTTGTTGAAGCCCCATTAAAATAAACAGCTCAAAGCATGAGCAAAACACTTATTGTGGTTTGAACCAAATTGAAAAGATGCGTGGGCATTGGTTTATTTCTTTGGGGCAGCAAGAACATGTATTAGCCACTATTTTCACACCACTTTGCAATTCCAGGTGATTTGAGCTAGAGAGCTGTTCAATTAAAACACTCAAAAGATGCAGCAAGTCTTCAGTTTGGATTTAAAAAAAATGGGAAAGATGTGGATTTAAGTTTTTTGTGAAAGATGTCATTAATGGGATAGGTTTAGGCCATTTTGGCCAAGATTACCTGGCCCTGGGTGGCAACCGGTAGAGGGGATTTTTTCATTCTCTCCACTTGTGACGTCACCCACAAAAAAACAAAATCCAAAGCTTTCCACTTTAAAAAAATCTAAACTAGAAGACTCACTGCATCTTCTAAGGGTTTGAACAGCTCTCTAGCTCAATTGTCTGGCAAGTTACGGAGTTGTTAAGTCATGGTAAAGAAGTGGCTCACATGGGTCTTAAAAGTAAATCCACCCGGCTCCAAAGGTATTAAGATCTACTACTTCAAACGAAAGATGAGCAGTGACTGAAGTAACAGGCTGTTTCTGTCAGCTGTCACTAACAAGGCTGATTTTGTACTCTTAGGAATATAGAAGCTGAACACATGTTGGACACACAGATGCGGCATGCATGGACACAGATTCGTCACCTGGTTCACTGTGCATATCATGATCCGTTAGTTCTAGCTGCAATTGATTCGGAAGAATTTAAATCCTATGTGAGCTTGTAAGTACACTATCATGCTAAATCTGTAAGATGCTTGGAAAATATGTTACTGTCTTCTTTTTTCGTCATGTGCATTTGGAGATGTTGTCTAGTGGAATGTGCATATTAACATTTATTTTTAGATACATGTGTGATTTTGTTTTGCACAGGCTAGTATCTGAGGATCCGCATCTTTTATTTCAAAGAGTGGAAAGTCAGTCAAGGGCTTACATAAATAATTTGAAAGTAAGTTAACTCTGTGGCATTTAAGAAAAAGTATTGTAGTTTATAGACTTGCATCTTTTAGGCCACTTCTCGCTACATTCTGCAATCTTGTATTTGACACTGAAAACTAGTATTTCTAATTGGAGGCAAAATTAAAAAACCCGGGTTTCGGGTAGCTGAGAAAAAAGCCCGGGAAAACCTGTTTTTTTTCGGGATTTGAAATGAATGTGATTTTGAGCAATAAAAACTCAATATCATTGTGAAATCACTACTGGTGGTCCCTGTGCCATTTATTAGCAAATTTTTAAGTAAGTCAAGCAGTTTTGCAATGATGTTTATAATACTGAAACATGACAATCAAAGCACACTTTCATCATTTAGTCTGTTTCTGAGTTTGAGCCGCTGATGCGGCTTGATTGTATTTAAGGCATGGCACAACTTTTCAAGGTTATTTGACCCATTTTTTTGCCTCAAAAAGACTCATTTCCTTTTTCACAATTTGTGATCGGATCTTCTTGTGCTGGAATGATTTTGTGGTCTTCATTCTCAAGGATTACATGGATTCTGTGCTTTAATTTCAAATGGCTGATCAAACTTCAGTGCTCTCACCACCTCCTTTTGTATAACAGAGAACAAATTTCACTTTGGTGTTGGTTGAGCCTTATTGTAAAAGGAGTGGCTCTAAGCTTAGGATTTTCTTCAATTGTTAGCGTCTTTAAACTGAATGTGTATGATTAAAAATCTACTTAGAGTCGCTTCCAAAGGAAAGCCAAATATTTTGTAGAAAGTTATTGCAAAGTGAAAAGGAACAAATCGATTTTGCAAAGAATCACAGCTGGTATATGAACTAACACAATGGTTGACAACCTTTCCCTAGTCACGGCCCAAAAACAAACTCCGCAAGGTATGGCGAACCGTACTAATTTTCCACGAACAATTCTGTTCCCTTTGCTGTTGCTACATCTTGGCAATTTATGGAATTTTAATCAGATAACTCTTGATTTTCATATTTCACAACGAAAGCCCAAAATGCGACATACAGTACGTTTATAGCACAGTGCAGTTTCTCATAAGTATGCAATACAAGAAGTTGCAAGGAGGGCAGATTCATAAAATATAATACCGATAGGTGGGCCATGCAGTTGATACAATTTGGTAAAGGGGCAGTGGGCCGGATGATTTTGCTTGATGGGCTGTAGGTTGCCAACCCCTGAACTAACACATAACAGCTTATAATTGAACTAACAAGTAACCACGTAACTGCGAAACTACAGCATATCTTTGAAGAACTACCTCACGTGGTAGTTATGTAATGAGGTTAGCGAAAAGACTAAATTTCACATAGACACTTATTTTTTGCAAAAATGAAGTCAGAATCCGTCTACATAGGTCAATTGAATGAAAATATAAATGGACCAACAATGAACATATGATGGTCACTGAAAAACAAACACACATCGTGCCTCATGATAATAGTTAAAAGCTCAAACATGCTAATTTGGCCATAACACGCACCAATCTGCAACTTCAATATTATCAGAATTACTAACATTTGAATGCAACAGCAATTCCAGGTTTTTTTAAATACCCGAGGGTAGTTGAAAATAACCTGGGATTCAGGTAGTAGAAAATAGCCAAAATGGGTTTTGGGTTTGGGAAAACCCGTGTTGGAAACACTACTGAAAACAGCTATCAAACTTAGTATATAGGAATACAAGCTTCTGTGAAAAGATGCCAGAAGAGATCTTCATTGTTTTTATTCCTAAAAATCAGAGTTGGCCTTTGGATAGCAATTTCTACAGGGTTAACCCCCCAGTTTATCTCATATGTGAAAAGTGCAAGATGGCACTTCCATGTGGTAACATATTTCCAATGCTGTGTTTCTGCAAGTTGGCGCAAGCATTTTTCATTCCAATGCATTGCTTTGTGTGGATATTAACACTTTGAGAACCGGCGTACGATATATTCGTACTTCGATTTCGACCTAACAAACAGCAGTTTTCAGTTGCCTTATCAATGCCATAGCTTCCCTCCGCCGATTGCGCTAGAGAGCTGTTCAAGGGCTCAAACGGATCGGCCAGCCTAGTAGATTGCACTCAAAAAAAAATTTTTTTTTGATTGGGGGGGTGTGGGTTTTTTGTGAGTGACATCATAAGTGGAGGGCTTTTTGGCCACCTTGGCCCACGTCACCTGGCCCTAGGCCTCAACCGTTAGATGGTAGTATTTCGCTGAATTTTTTATTGGAAACTAGGCTACAATCCGAATCTTTTGATACTTTGGATGACCTGCTGGGGTTTCGGGTTCAAAAGTTGTGATCTAAGTAAATAAAAATGTTTGACTAATTAGTTAATTAGATAATTAATTAATTTGTTTATTTTAGATCATAACTTTTGAACCAGAAACACTAGAAAGTCAATCAAAGGCTCAAAAGACTCGGACTCGAGCCTAGTTTCCAATGAAAACTTCAGCGGAAACTTTGGCCTAGCGGTTGGGCCCTAGGCCAGGAAACATGAGCCAAAATGGTCCAAAAACTACTTCACTTATGACGTCACTCTCAAAAACTCCGCAACCCCCTCAACCAAAATTTTTTTTTTTCGAATGCGTACTAGAAGACTGTCCGATCCGTTTGAGCCCTTGAACAGCTCTCTAGCGCAATCAGCGGAGGAGCTAGGGCGTTGGTAAGGCAACTGACAACTGCTGGTTTTAGGCCTGTTTCCAAGTTCAAATATATCGTACGCCGGCTCTCAAAGTGTTAAGCAAACATTGTGCACAGTGTCAGAGCCGTATCAGCCGCACTCCATACCCCCAATTGGGAGGACCCACGCTGTCACAGGGGCCCAAAATTTAATCCCGTCACCACTTAGCCCCCCAAACAAAGCTTTGACCCCCAAATTAAAATATGAAGCACTAGAAAGCAGTAAAGTTGGGGGGCCCTTTCAGAGAAAAGTGTTTATACATTACAGTTACTTTGGGACCCTTTGAAACAAGGTACTTACGCATTACAACTACTTTTGGGGGCCTCTTTGAAAGAAAAGTAGCCTTCTTATGCATTACAGATGCTGTTGGGTCCCTTTGAAAGCAAGGTACTTTCACATTACAGTTGCTATTGGGGTCCCTTTGAAAGCGTACTGAGTCTACTTATACATTGCATTTGCTATTGTGGGCCTCTTTGAAAGTGTAAGACTTGCACATCACAGTTGCTATTGTGGTTCCTTCTGAAGCAGCGTACTTACACAATGCAGTTGCTGTTGTGCACCCTTGTAAAGCAGAGTACCTGCACATTACGGTTATTGGAGGCCCTTTTGAAAGCAGAGTAACCTACATGCACATTGCACTTGCTCTTGGGGGCCCCTTGAGGGCAGAGTACTAAATTATGATGTGGTTTGGATAATATTATATGAGCGGATAATACATTTTTCACCAATATCAGGAATAGTTATGCGTGAAATACCTTGAGGGGTCCCTGAAAAGGAGGGCCCAAGGCAAGTGCTTCGCTTGACTTTCTTAAACACACCACTGTATATGACCCTGACAATGATCTTATATGGCAGCGGTGGGCAATTAGCAGCCCGTGGGCCACATGTGGCCCACCACAGCATTTTCAGTGGCCTGCGGAGGCATTCAGGAAAAATCATCAAATCTGAAATTTCCTCCAACTTATCACAGAAAATATTAGTGCTGAGGCTAAGTTGAACCAAGAATTGCTTCTATTTCCAATAAAGCAACGTTTCTCAACGTGGGCCGCGAAGAGTTTTAGGGTACACAAAGATCCCGTTGCAGCGATATGTTTAACTTGTCGTTTTTGTCTGAGGACAAAGATCAAATCGTAAATTCTGGTCATTGCAATGAATTAACTTCTCGGAGCAGCTTGTTTGTTGCATATACTGTAATTTACTAGAGGTGCCATTTATAACATCTGAGTTCCCAAATCAATTAGCACAATATTTTGCATGTTATGATTGGTAATGTAAGCAAGCATCCGAAGTCGCAACCTGAAGAGCAGATACGTCAGACCACCATTGTACAGTCCAATCTGTCCACGACAATCCTGCACGTCTTGTCAAAATCTGAGGTGAAGAAAAACACAAGCGGTGTATTCCTTGTGTCAACTGACGCATTTGGTCGTTCTTTTTTTGAAACAGTAGTAGTCTTTGATACCGGCAGCCTAATATTGTGAAGTTGCAGTCAGCAGTCACGTAGAAACATATTCTATGTACAGGGTATTATGAGGCTTTCAGTTCTAATCTTAACATGGACAAGAACGCAAGCTTTTGAAGAATATTTGAAATTTGGTTTGATATTTCCATGGCTGGCAAAAGCACAGACAAGCCATAGTGTGTTTTGTGCAATGTTGTTCACAGTGTTGAGTTTGTGAAACCTTCAAAGTTCATACAGCATTTAGAGACTAAGCCTTCCGAAACTTCACAGAAGAAACGTATTGCAGTGTTATAAAGACTCTCAGTGCTTTATCTATGAAACCTTCAAAGATGAGATGGCATTTCATGTCAAAAAAGGTTTAGAATTTCCGACAGCATGGAACAAGGTTGAAACGTCAAGTTTTCACCAAGAACACAGGCGTCATTATGAAGTCACACGTGAAATTGCCAAGCAAAAAAACTCACACGTTTTTCCAAGTTTGTTGAAAACAGTAAAAATACCTCTTCGAGAAGCTAGTGAGGCAAAAATGAGGCAAATATCTCTTTCCAGTGATACTATTCAGAGGCGCATTTCAGGTATGTTTAGGGTTGCCAGATGCGTTTTGCAAAAATACCGGCCATTTTGTCAAAGTCACAGATCTAGGCTGCATTTGTAAGCGTATATTTAATACCGGTAGCATGGGTTTCTCGAACAACATTTAAAAAAAACGCTTTTTTGACAGTGCATTTATTTTTCATGTTATTTTCTTTGCAATTTCATGAAGCTTCCACAATGGTTGGTTTGAAAATGTTTCAAGCAGTGTGTAAACGTATGCTTTATGAGCATAGTCTATAGCCCTATATAAGCATTAGCAAACTAACCGACTTCAAATGGAAAACGATAACTGCAGTGTTTAATGTGAACGGAGACGTTTTCTTACACTCTAAAAAATAATGCAATTAGTAAAATTCCAATTTTACTAAATTCCAATAATTTTCTTCGGTAGTATTGCCCATATGAACACCATAACGCAACTAATGGTTTCTTGCTACATTCACTTCAGTTTGCAACAAACATTTTCCAGCTCACCTGAAATTCTTCAAAAAATTTCTCACTACCTTCTGGACCACTAAGACTAACTGAGAGATGACCTCCCGGTTGATTCTTTGGCCCTTGCTTGAACCAGTTTTAGTCCGTTGACGAAAAATGTCTGTTCAATGCAGCTTGCGTGGTTGTGAAAGGTTCGCTAGTCACTACAATGTCACTGTCGTTGGTTCCATTTCTATGATTTTTCTGCATTCTGCCTGCAATAGCCTACGGTAGTAGTTCAGATAACAACCCCATCTATGACAGTTACATGATTAATTGCCAAAAGAAATGCTCATACAGATCAGGTTTAGGACGACGGAAGATGCGAAGTATGACTAAACAAAAGAAAGGAAGGGTGTCACAGGTTGTGTGAAAATACCAAAGGGAGTCACGAACCAAAAACGGTTGAGAAACACTGCATCAGAAAGTATGACCCTCTGCTTAATGCGGCCTTTTCCAAGTGGCCCCCGAGCCAAATTAATTGCCCACCCCTGCATATAAGAATGTGAAACCGATTGAAGACGTTCTCCTTCATCCAGTATGCATACTTTCTCACCTGATGTGCACATGTAAGCACTGTAATGTAAAGTTACCTTAATATTATTGAACACATTGAAGTTGCTGATGAGTTTCTCACTTTAAAAACACAGATTTAACGCAATCTTTCATAATTAAACCTAGACACCCAGGTCGACTAAAACATCTGGGTGGAAAAAAACTCAGTGGGAGCCCTGGTCACATGTGGCAAAACGCCTACTATACTGTAATTTGAAGTAAACATTTGACGATGTATTGCTGTATGTTATCATTGGGCAATACAGACCAAGAGTACAACAATCCACTAGCAAGTTTCGCAACCTGCGTCTGCAGGCAAAGGATCAGACATGAGCGAAGTGCGCAGTTGAGCTAAGTGTTTCGAGGGCCTCACGGTCACGACTTTGCCCTGATGGGCCTTGTGTTCATTTATCCGGCCCTGCCTATATGCCTAGTTTTATACGTCCAGAAGTCAGACTTCCATCTGATCAGCGTGTTTTGTGTAGTGATTGTTGTAAAAAAATGTATTATGTCTAGCCCAGGTAGTCTTTTATTTTGTACTGTATGGCAACAAGATACCTTTGGTGCTTATGACCAAACTTACACATTAGTGCAGCCTGCTGTTCAGACAGCCAGATGGAGTTAATTGTGCAGTTAGAAGAGTCTAGCAATCATTGCTAAGTTGTCCCAAAACAGAATAGTGCAGTTAGTGGATTATGGATGTTAACAATTGCATCCATGTAGGGCTTAAGTCTATATTTGTTAACATTTGTAGGTGATTTGAGATACAAAATGTTATTAGTCTAAATATTTACCATGCACCAGGAGATTAACAAGTCCAGACATCAGCAAGGCTTATGCACGTGTATTTCAGCCAGTAAAAAGCCTAATGCACTCGCTTTATAAGCATAATTCACTTAAGCTCATGATAAAGTTTATCAGTTTGTGCTAATCAAAGGAAACGTTCATGCAGCGCACATGCTTTGACCGGCCTCATGTTTGCTCTTTCGGTAATAATGTTTTCATAACTGAATGATAGGATTGATTCTGATTTCCTGCAATTTTTTTTACATTTGCATTTCATTATGACATCTCTAAATAATCGCCGTCAAGTAAATGGCAATGATTTACAACATATTCCTTTTGTTAAGCTCATTCAAAAAATGTTAGTGTTTGTGGGAACATATTTATAATTTGCACAATCTGCAAATGCTGTTCATGTTGTGTATTAAATATAAATTTTCAGAATGTCTAGCCCCACTGCATAAACATGAAGGCCCCCAATGGAAGACTTTCTGGCGACGCTTCTGCCCAGGCCCGCAGACACGGGGCGGCATGCGGGGGCAGTTACCCCCATATCTTTTTGTTCCCCCCAAATTTTGTTGTGCTCAGATAAATTTGTTTTAAACATACAATAAAAACAAAGATCTTTCTCCCCTAAAAATGCATTTTTCCACTCCAAACCTTAAAACCTGGCTACGTGCCTGATTCTTCCAAAATTGTGTCTGCAATTAGGATATTTTGTTTTGAAGGCAATTCGGCTCCAGATGTAACATAACGTCAAACTTTTTTTTATAAATCACCATTACGGGGACTCCTGTGAGCATTTGGGAAAGGGCAGAGTTGGGCTGCTGTGGCACTGCACAGTGTAAATGCTAGAGAATTCATATCATGGTTGAACTTTACCTGAGGTGGAAGTTAGTTACAATTTTTTTCAGCAAAATAAAGAGGGAGGTGGCTTTTCCTGCTTGCTTCTGTTATGCAAACAGCAGTTAGCATTGAGTGCACAACACAAAACCTTGGCTAGCAGAAGTATGCCAGGATTATTCTAATGCAAATATTCACTCAGTTGTAGCACCATACAGGGCGTGCCATTGGTTGCTTGTAGACAAATGTTTTATGTTTATTTTTTATAGGTACGTTTGGTGAAACTGGTCACCAAAGGTGTCAACTCACCACAGTTGGCGTGCTCGTTTGTCAACGCAATGTTCGACGAGTATGCTCGGCTGCTGGCATCAGCTCGAACTGTTTCTTCTTTGCTGCGTCAACTGGTTAGTATTCTATGGTAAAGCAGGCTGTGTGTTTATTGTTTCAAAGGCATCGCTATTTTGCTTTTGTCACAATGGACACTACGTGTGTTTAAGGCCTTCTTTGTACCAGTCAGGATTACTAATGGATTAGATTACTTTAATTCTTCACCTGGATTTTTATGCTTGGCAACTTGTTATTTTTGTTGCTTTTTATCTACCTTGAATGAAAACTAATTATACCATTCATTTATGTGTGGGGCCAAGCTCGATGTAACGGTCATTGTCAATAAACGTACGATGTGACTTGATCAAGTCGGGTAAATGTTGGGCTTAATGCTTGCAATCACTGATTGTTGTATTTGCTGAATCAGATCTGGTGAAAATACTCATTTTGTTTTTTTATGTTGTTCAGGAGGAAGAGCATTTGTGTCTTTTCAACAATGTCACATGGGAACAGCACAATATGCATCTGTTTCAAAGCATGGTTTACAATGAAACTGTCATTCAACAAGCGCTTGCGGAAATTTTGACTCAGCTGCGCTTGGGAAGTGCGCAGGAAGATGAGCGGAGAGAAAATAATATCCTCAAAGCTACTCTTTTAAAGTAAAGGATTGTGATCTCTAGCTTGCTACAAAAGTCGCGTGGTGTGTTAATCTAGCTGTGTGCTCAAGTTATCAGTGTCCAGTTTAACATAAAGACAGTGTTTTAAATCTGCGCTACGGGGTCTTCAAAGTTCGGAACAAGGCCAGATTGGGTGTGAAGGACGATTTGTTGCGCAACCAGGACTGCGGAGCCGTCATAAAAATGAAACTGCCCCGGCTCCGGAGCTTTTTTTCGTGAGCATGGCTCCAGCTCCATCTTCTGTTCATTTTCACACTTTAATACGTTAATATTTTTTCAATTGTCTTGGTGTGCCTCAAGTTGACTGGAACATGAAGTATTTCTAGTACACAACACCAAAAGAATATACCACACTAATTTGCGAAGTTAATGTAGTTTTTTACAACCAGCGCACTTGCCATGAGAAAATCAGCAAACGTACAACGATCACATGTTCGGACGATTCAGTGAGCAGTGGTATCTATGGCTTGTATTGAATGAGTCTTTCTCAATTATATTCTACCAAAGTGAGTCCATGACATAACTCGACAAACCGTAACTGCGAAGTTTATACACGTCATGGAGTTGATTGCTTATTGTGAGGCTAACACAAAGCGATCTTTTTCAAACTGCACGCCGTGTTTCATTGTCTAAAAATGCGACGTTTTACAACATATCTCCACTCAGTGGTGAAAAAAGAATTTAAAAGGATTTTTGAAACGTTGATAATTATGATAGTGTTATTGTAGTGTAACACCATAAAGGTCAGTACTGTGCTGAAAATAAAAATTTTCTTCCACAAATGAAAACCTCAAAAGAACGCCACGTTTATTACATTGGATTTTTGTATCCGTCCTAAAATGCATTGCCATGTGGAACAATGTTAGTGTGTTGACATTTAGTTATAAACATAATGGCTCCTCGTAAACCTTGCTAGCAATCTAGCAAACCTAATAAGACTAATGCTTTTTAAAAAAAACTTGCTTTACAGTGACGTACAGTGCGTTTCACGCTTAAGATTGCAATGATATCTCACCTGAATCATACTTTCTGCTAACTCCATCAGCATGACTACACCGCTAAAAATGCTATGGATACTGTATACCTACTGATTATAGCTTCGTTTTTTCAGCACTATTCTACTGCAGATCCGATTTGATCATTCTGACTAGAATGTAAAATATTGTGGAAGTTAACGACGTTTTTCTTATTGCTGCAAGTAACATCACGCCTCCCAGCTGCGATGCCATAGTCTTAGCGATGATTAAACCACAGAAGCATCAGCTCTCGCAGATCCATTGTGGCGGTCTGGTGTCGTAACAATCGAGTCGAGTTCTGCTATAAAGATCAATGTTTTCGGTAAAATCTAGCTGTCATTAAATTTGTCAAAACCATCAGTATTTCGGAAAAGGCTCGGAGCTGGAGCTACCATAGCTCCGGCTCCTCAATTTTAAACTGAACTCCGGCTCCTTGCAAAATGCCCAGCTTCAGCTCCGACAGTGCGCAACAAATGTGCGACTTCTTCGTTTCACGTTCATATTTGTTACCGCTGTCAGAGATCTTTGCATCGAATTTCTTGGTCATTATAGGTATTTGAAGTTCGATACAGAAATGACTAAAATATCTGTGTCGTGGCGAGACGTGGAAAAAATGATGGACGACTTCAACGACGAGAGAGTTAGCGAGAAAAGACGGACAGAGCAGGAACGGCGGGAAGCTCTCAGGGGTCAACAGGTGTTATACGTCTTTCTTAAGTACTAACATCATTTACTATGACGTGATACATTTTTGATATGTTTCTTTAAGTTGTGTGGTGGTGGTAACCCATGTATGGAATTTTGTGCAATGGTCGTCGTTGGTAGAAACGTAGTAGCCATGGTGATTGTTTGACACAGTAGACGAATTGCATTGGATGCAGTGTTTGGGCATCGTTTTTTTAGCCATGGCTTTAGCTGCTGCGTCGTAGCCGCAACTTTACCACTTTAATTCAATGTGTGGCTAGAACCGAAAGGCGTGTTGTTTCAGCTGAAAGCAGCTGCAAGCGAAGTTATTAAGACCGTTGCTTTTAGTTATAAAAATCAACTTGAATCTCTTTTCAAACCAGGTAGTGTTACGCAACGACGAAATGTTATTTGCTATGGCAATAGTTTGGTTTGCATCGTCACGTTGCGGTTTGATTCAAGTTTCTTGTTGCAAACGAGCTCAAGCTAAAATATCAACTAAAATCAAAAGTGCTGCGTTGGCAGAAACCAAAAAGTTGCCCGCTGTCCGGCCAGTCCCCGCAGCAGAAACTTTCGCTCACATTGCGCCAGTGTACGCACGCAAAGAACTTCGACCAGAAGCCCGCCTTGCCTGAACAAGACGAAGACAAGGTCAGTGGCGGCTTTGTCTCTACTGCTTTGCAATGGCTTACTTACTTAATGGTGACAGTTGTTATTTTTGGTGAATGCCAATTTACTTTCGCTGTTCGTGTCTTAACTTGAACTTGAACTTGAACTGGAACATAATCTTTTTGCTGTTCGGGTGCATTCCTGTTTTTCTCCGTTTGGTTCCTGGACATCCATAAGACACTTAAACACTGTCGGGTTTCATCAGGGGGAAGAGTTCAAAACAATTGCTCAGACGAACGAGGAGGAATCCAGGCACGACCACGACTGCACGGCATTCGCACAACCCAGCGACATGCCGTTTTCGCGCCACGACTACTTGAGCCATGTCAAACCGCCCAGCGTTCCATCGGACGACCTGGACGAAAGCTTGGACGACGACAGCGACCCTCCTCAGATAATAAAACATCCGATGGTAGCGTCAAATCTCGAAGACGAGTTGGATTCCGCTGAATCTCATTCGCCGCAACCACGGTGCGTCTATTTGGTTAAAACCGATTGTGAGGCTGTCTGCTGAAAGGAATCCTTTCACAGCCAAGAATCCGACACAATGAGCTTATCAGAGTATATTTCGCTTACGGAGTAGGTATCATCAGCTCAACGAAGTGCATGAAGTATAAAATTAAATAAAAACAGATGAGATAATCTAATTAGAAAGAATCTTGAGGATTGCGTACAAATTTTTTTCTTAGAACAAAAATCGCACAAATTGCTTGCAGGCCGGTGTTCAGTCCTGTTCTTGGCTGTCTCGCCAACAGACAAAGCGGTTTGTCTGTTGAAAAAAGAGGTGGTTTGCTCCAGTTTCAAGTGCTCTTAACGCGTTGCTCGTGCTGCGCAGGTAACAACAATTATTTGTTTGATCATGTCTACCTGCAGTTGTCGGTCAGCGCTGCAGGGGCGTGCTGCTATGACAAACTATACGCCTCAAGCGTGCTTCATAGTTTGCTTAAAGGCTGCTATCTTTTAAAATTCATTTTCTTTCTGCGTACGCCTAGTTAATTTAGAAGTTAGGGCTTAATGTCTTCGGAAAGAATAAAGATTAATGTTTTCTTCCCTAACATTTTTGGTTTAAAAAGTAGTTTAAGTTGCTCCTTTTGTTTCCCCGACATTCTTTTTGTGAATTTTACGTTGTTATCGAGGTACAAGTAACTACGTCATTGGCTATCAATTTCTCCGATGTCAGTTACTAGGCGTTACGCGTAACGACAGCTTCTATACGATATTGGTACGATTAGATTTAGGTTTAAAGAGTGCGTGGGTACCGTCTTGATTGCAAGCTTCAAGACCACATCACTTTGAAGGTTTTTACTATATCTTTGAGAAATGAGTTTTGTTTGTTCAATTTTTTGGCGGCATCGTTTCGACCTTTGCGGCCTCATCAGTGGAACACAGAGCTATTCTTTTGACTAATCGTTTTTTTTTCATTTTGCAATTATTTGTTGCTGTAAGTTGGTCTGAACAAAACATGTTTTCGAGAAACGTCTGTTGAAATGTAGGACTGCACCCGTAGATAAATCGCCCACTTCTCGCACACCACACTGAGAGCAACTACGATGTCACTGATACGCTACAGTATTCACGGGCTCGAAGCCCATCCTCACGTGTGAATCAAGCAGAGCACGTCGGAAACCCACTGCTTGTTGCTTGAACTTACTCTAGATCCTGGGTTCTTGAACTGGGGGGCGCTCCCCATTTGGGGGTAGTGAAAGGTTCGCAAGGGGGCGCGCGTATGGCAACGGCATATTGTTGAAAAGCAGCATAGTGGCAAATAAATTGTTCTGTTTTTTTGTGTTTGACTTAGAGGAGTCTAGGTGAGGCGCGAGTATCAATGACTAACGCTAAAGGGTGTGCGATTTAAAAAGTAGAAGAACCTCTGGTGCAAAATCTGGAATCTAGCTTTTCCTTCTCGGTTTCAGCAGCGGGAACGTGAACCACAACCCATTTCTTTACCCACCCGATGGAAGTTGCGCGTATCCGTTCGCACCATCCTTCATGCCGTTCCACCATCCTGCCTACCGCCACCGAAATCTGCGCCACCTCCAGAAGGCGAGCGGCCCCGAATCGGACAACCCATTCACAGATACGTCATGCCACTGGTCTTTGCTGAACAACTCCAAAGGCGACTCATCTAGCGACGGATGCTCGCGGGACAACCTTCAGTTCGTGGCTGTTCATCAGAGCAAAACACCAAACGGCTGCGAGAAAACTGGCGGCATTAACCAACACGAAGTACGTGAAACGTGTGCCAATTGCTTCTTCAGAAGTTTGTTATTTTCTCTACTTACAAAATATGTTGTTCATTTTTGGAGGGTGAGTTTAGTTTGATGTTTATGAAATGGGATGGGCGGTTGTGGGTGCAGGAAAATGTCATTTAAAGTCAAGCGAGATGACTTACCACCTGCTCTGTCAGTTTGCAGTGAACAAATATTGCCTCACCACGAGATTGTATTGTATTGTTTATTGTTTACTGCAAAAACCGGGTGCGATGCAATAAAAAACAAACGCCATTTGTAAACACTTGAAAGCATTCCCAAGCTTGCAGTTGGGAGACCGAAAAAACCCTCAGGT
>Ga0210059_1001999_pt1 | contig 31536 bp, 20 predicted proteins | sample Ectturendosymbi2_FD_188042 | JGI IMG/M metagenome (GOLD analysis project Ga0210059, IMG submission 188042) | Ecteinascidia turbinata endosymbiont from Florida, USA - Sample 2 (SPAdes) (version 2) | ecosystem: Host-associated > Tunicates > Ascidians > Unclassified | place: Key West, Florida... | reverse complement strand
CAATCCAGTTAAAAAAAGAAAATTTAAACTTCATTTGAAAGAACACGATTAACGTACCAGCTCAAAGAAAGTGGCTCAAGCCTAGGTCTGCTGCCATGACACGGTTTGAATAAAACGCTAAGCTTTGTCATGTTAACAATAGGTCCGTAGTAGTCGAGCGGAATGTTCCAAGTTAAGAAAGCGAGTGGTTCTGGGTTCGAATCTCGCTTCTGCAGCTTCGATGGCAGTGGACTTGGATGTGCGTCATACTTTTAATGGAACCGGTTTAATTCTTTTGTGTTCGTGTTTACGCTTTGGGGTTTGTGAATGTTTTCTATGTATGAATAAGGACAACTGAAAATTACGAGTTTGCTAAGATTAGGACTGCTGGAGTGACTGGAAATGACACTAATTATAAAAACAGCTAGGGCAACTGTCCCATATGTTCAACCAGAGATGAAATTTCGCAGCCCTCCCGGCCAATGTCACCACGAGTCGCCACTGGTCCTTACCCTATCCACACTGCAGATGGGCATTACACTCGCAATATAGTAGTTGCATAACATTGTTATGGTTACACCACAATCACAAAATGTCCATAAGCTACCACAAAAACGGACTAGTCAGTAGTCACCAATCCGTTGGCAAATGGCTTATTTTTTTGTGTTTTGTAGTAAGAATATTTTGACGAAACTAGCTGGCTATCAACAGCCTACTTGTTTCTGTGTTAATATGGAATAGGTGTTTGGCAGTGGAACCATTTCGCTTTCATGTGAATTGTATTCACTTTCGTTGAGCTGTTTTCGATCATGTGGGGTCGGCTGTGTACTGAAAATGGTGTTTCGTTTTACATGTGCAGTGTTGTGGAGGTTGCATGGTTAGCACTAGCACAGTACATTCGGCATAGCAGTACACGTGTGTGATTGGATCTGCAGTGGCGTTTAGGTGTCTCTAGTGAATAATAACGCTAGTTCATATTTAACGATATTCACAAGCCTATATTGGGTTTGACAGGGTTAATCATAGCAACATCTTCAAAACAACGAAAAATCACCATGCAAGATAGACATTTATATTGGCCCCCCTTTTTTTTTCTTGGCCCTGCAGTGGCCCCCCACTTTTTTAATTCTCGAATCGGGGTGGGATATTTCAGTGGTAGACAGTTTGATAACGGCTTCGCTACTGTAAGAAGAGATGATATATACTTCACTACACTGCTGTGACAAAACAATGGATGACAGAATGGCCATATATCACGAACAATAAGACAATTCGAACATGATGAAAGTCTTATTCGGAATTGGTTTTGATGTGTTATTTTCCGAATTGTACAAAACCATGGTGAATAAAGTTACTTTCTTAGATTTTAAGGTGGGCGATCGACCCCCGTGGATCCGTCCCTGTTTAGAGGGAGCATTGGTTCCAAAAATGCGCTTTTTTGGCAGCAATGCTTTTTTTTCACACACGCTTCTTTCAGACACGTAACCAGCTTGGGACACCAAGGGGAGCGATGAGTTTTCTGAGTAGGGTCAAAACTATTTGAACTACGTCCAATAGTTTTAAATTTTGTCCAACACGTTTTTCCAGGGGAGTTCAATGGAAGAGTCATTTGCGGAAAACCAAAAACACCGGCGAGCCGAAAAAACAGTTTGTAGTGTCAATACAAATACTGCAAAGAATGCAAGTTTTACATTAAATGATGTCAGAGGCGAATTTTCGTTTTCGGGACCGTAGGCTATTTTAAATTGGGGGCCCCTCTTGAAGGTTTGCGACGACTGATGCCATACAAATCAGCATTACACGTGCTCGCTTCGTTCACTTGACAAGTTGTTCCAATTCAAAGACATATTGCTTTATTCTGAATTCCCTCGATATCAGGAACCAGAATCTTGTCAGCTTCCCTCCATACCCTAAATTGGGGGCCTCGCTGTCACAGGGGACACAAAATTCAGAGCTTAATCCCCAAACAAAATTTCAATCCCCTAAATTTAAATATGAAACACCAGAAATCAATGAAGTTTTTATCAGTCCGTATCCTTCTCTATCCTGTAATTTATAGACGGAGCAGTACCTGCCGCTGTTACTTAGAATAACATCGCCTGATCAGTGCCGGACACCGGTGCTACATTTAGGCAAACTGGGCGGCTGTCTGGGGCGCTAGGCCAAAGGGAGCGCCAGAAAAGAGTAAAGAAGTGTACAACTATGTAGTTCTGGAAGTGACGAACGTCCACCAAGTAAAGTGAATGAATATGATGAAAGAGCATGGAACACACGTTCACGCAGTTTTTTAGGTTTGCTGCATAGGGTGAATACTTTTGTCATTAATTTCAATTTCATATATTATTCATCTTGTAAACTTTCGAAAGTACAAAATGTTTCTTATTTACGCAGTGTAGAACGTGATGATATGTCGAGTAAGGATCTTTGTATAGGACAGGAGGGCGCTTGAATGGATCTTGCCTAGGGCAGGGTTGCCAAGTTTAAAAAGACCTTTCCAGCTAGAAAAATTTCAATATATCGCTAGATTCGCTTGAATAAGACCAATTGTATGGGCCGCTAGACCAATTATTCGCTAGAATCTAGTGGATGTAGGCCGCCAGGCCAGTTATTTAGCAACTAGACAGGATTAAAACCCGCTAGAGCAGAGAAAAATCCGCTAAATTGGCAACCCTGGCCAAGGGTGCTCACATGTGTATCAATTACGTGCTGTTGTCAAGGCCAACAAGGCATGCCCTCCTTGCTTTATCAACTTCACTTAAATAATTTTAAGGTTACCATTTCTTTTATTTTAATTTCTTGATTTTCCTGGCCCTGCAGCTTTGCCAGAGTACCTTCATGTCAAAGCCTCCACTAAATCATGTTTCAGCCATCCAGTGTAGTTAAATTAGGAACGCTTTCGAATCGCCAGCATTATTGGGATTAGACTGTTTCACCAATGGAATTTTGATTTTAGGACGTATCACCTTTTTTAACCCATATTCTAGATGGCACTGAAGACTTTCTGGCGACGGTTCTGTCGAAATTGTGTCTGCAAATGGAACTAAAAAAATAAAATTAGGATATTTTGTTGTGAAGGTCATTTGGCCTCGGGATGTGATGTTTTGTCGAAATATTTTTTAGAAATCACCATTCGGGGCCCCTGTAAGCATTCTGGGGGCAGATTTGAGCTGCTACGGCACTGTCAAGAGCAAAAATAGTCACAGCAAAACTTACGAAAAAGACAGCGGTGAATCTGACCACACTCCAGGGTCGTCGCCAGTGGGGGGCCAGTGGTGTCCGGTCCCCATTTCATGTTTGGTCCCCGTTTGCTGCATACATCCAATATTGTATTAAAAAGTGTGGTTGTGGTTTTTAGCCTCCCTTGCTGCGAAATCCTGGCGACGGGCCTGCCACACTCCCATTACATATTTATTGAGTACCACACTGGCCTCGTGTAATCTGAAAAATGGATTCAGGCGTTTTGTTCCACACATTATACGTAACAATAACCGATTCTCAACGCCTGAAAAAAGAATCCTCATCGTCATTCACATCAATTTTTCGCGCTCATTCTTCTATAGAGATCTTTTGCGGCATAGTAAAAAAATGTGCGTTGAACTAAAACAAAAATACAATACAAATACAATGCTTACAGAAATGCTGGAAATTGTCCTTACTCCCCAAAATTTTGGGGCCCCTCGAAATCGGGGGCCCTAGGCTTAAGCCTTTTAAGCCTTATGGTAAATCCGCGACTGTGTGTAGTGATTGTCACTATTAAGTTTTTGTTTGATTTTCTAGTCCCCGAAAATCTGGAGAGTAGGCCTACGTTGTTAGATGTGCGAATTAATTCTCCCAAGTGTTCATTTTTCAGGGTTGCACAATGGTATGATTTTACGAACTTCATTAAAGAGCAACAAAATTCGTAGCAATGTGTCGTGCTGTATACAGAAATGACTTGTACACTGGTCTTTTATATTCTGGGTATTTACTTTCAGGAACCTATTGCCAGAAAGTAACTGCAGAGTTTGGCATTGACTATTTTTGCATTTCGGCCAGTTTAATTTCTGCAGCAGTCAAGTGTGTGACAAACAGTTGGTGAATTGGGCAGCCATCACCGGCTACATTAATGCTGAATGGATTTACAAGGAACGCAAATCATGGTTTTAACTCTTGGAAATGCTCAAATTTGGGTTGGAAATCCTCCAGTAGCTTTAAAATTTATTTTAGTATTCTTCCACTTTGTGGTCTGCTATTGCCTCTTCACGAAAAGCATTCGTTTTCATTCTGACATTGGAAGAATGACAGAATGCTTTTGACAATATATGTCTTTGAAAAAATTGTATTTTCTTCTGGGAACTAAAGTAGCCTAACTTGAGCTTTAGGTTCACTGTCGTTCACGGGCGGATCCAGGGGGGGAGCGATTGGGGCGATCACCTCCCCTAAAACTTACGAAAGTAACTTTATTCACCGTAAATTTGTACAATTCGGAAAACAGCGTTAGCGATATAAGGCCATTTTGCCGTCGATTGTTTTGTCACAGCAGTGTTGTGAAGTATACGTCATCTCTCGTATAGTGGTGAACCCGCAATGAGACCAGTTTCAACTGTTGAAACGAGGACATGTGCAACGCTACGCAGTTGGGCTAAGCGTTTACGGCAGTGGCGCAGCCAGGAATTTTTTTCGGGAGGGGCCAGTCATTGCCGTCGTCAGAGTTTAATTTTTAACTATTTTGTGTAAAAGATCATTTCGATGTCACAGCTCAATTTCTGGTCTATTGCAACAGGAAATGACGTCAAATCAGAACCGTCGCCAGAAAGTCGTCAATAGGGGGCTTTACGTTTGTGTGGGGGTGCTTTACGTTCGTGCAGGGGGGGATTGACATTCAAATTTGACAAAAATTCCACTAATTTATAGTGTTTCATATTTCAATTTGGGGGTGCTTGGAAGTTTCTTTGGGGTCTAAGCCCACCAAAGCCCCCACGTGTCAACGGGACTACGTCAAATATTTTCTACCAGTTGGCATCAATACATTTTGACAAGCAAATGTGTGCTTTAACACTGATCAGTGATCATTATCAAGCAATTGTTAACTACACAGTTTTCAATGAATTCTAATCCTAAGAGTAGCGGAAAGCGAAGCGCCATGCAGAGCCGGCCTTTAGCCGACTGGACCGATTGCTTCCAATCGGGCCCCGCGCTACGCCTTTGTACTAGCCTCGCAACTTACACTTTCAATCCAAGCTGCTTGTGTATGTGCCGGCGCGGGACTCACTGTAATTTTAAGCGTGGGCCCCATTGCCAATGAAAATCAAAGTTAACTTCGCGTTTTTTATCGCCCGGCTCTCAATTTTCACAATTCGTTCTTTGGTCGTAACAATGGTATGTGTTTTTGTGTAATGTGTAGTCAAGATTTTTCAATCGAAGAGTGCGTTTTCAAATGTTTTTTTCAAAAGCCAAGACAGAGGGCTTAAGTTTTGAAGCTGCTTTCTGTTGCGGTTATAAGGGTTTCGTGCTTGGCAGGTCAAGTTTCAATAGTTGCTGCAAGATACGGTTCGATACTTATTGCTTTTTCAGTAGTTACTGCTAATTGTCTTCTATAGGTTAAAACTGTAGTTTGCAATTGCAAATGTGTGCTCCTTATTCACTCTTATTCAATTTCTCTCTCGTGGAAGCGAGAGGCAATCTGAGATTGGCGAAAACGTTTGAAATAAACCTAGTGTTAGTTATGCGAACTGAATAACTATTACCATGCAAAAAATAATGGTTTCTTGAAAAATAAACAAATTTCCGTTGCGACTGTTAACAGTAAAGCCATTTGTAAAGAAACAGAAGTGATAATTACGTTTAAGCGAAATAAGACAAATAATGTTGTTAGGTGAAGGTTGCATCATGAAGTACAGTACTACCGGAACAAGGATTATGGCATCAATCTCAAACAGATGGGCGTCGTAATTTCTGAGATATACATAGTCTAACAAATTGAAAGTTGAAAAAAGTGACAAGGTGGGATGACTTTCCTGAAAGTTTTGAAGGCTACTAATGTACGTGTACGGGGACAGCGCAGTGATTCGGCGCCCCCATAATGATCCGGCGCCCGGGGAATTGTGCCCCCCGTCGTTACGCCCCTGATTACGAAGGCTAATAGGCGAAAATACAAGGAAGTCTACATCAAGTCTGACTTTACTTTCCTCCAGAAAGATGGAGGATATCCCACAAGGGTGTCTTATGCATGAAGGTGAAAACGCTGGCGATCAGCTATTTAAAACCACTCCAGTTCAAGCAGCATTTGAACAATGCTCACAAGTGCCAAGCTAGCAAGTTAAGTGAGTAATTTGAATATCAAGAAGGTTGTCTCAAATGTGTCCGGCTGGATGCAGGAGCTGCATTTAACCAAGCAACTTTTTTCCGTTAAGGCAACCTATGTGGTTGCATTTGGCATTGCTAAAGCGAAAATGTCTTATATTATTGCAGATACAGCGGTGAAAGGTGACATCATGCCTCCTGGATTGTGCTAAAAACAGTTCTGTTATTAAGGCCAAAGCACGCAACAAACTGGAATTGGAGGATTACTTACGATGCGCTTTCTACCATGTATCAACGCGTCGAGATGCTAACGAAGAGAAAGGAACCACAAAAATCATATTAAAATGAGCACTTTATGATTCAATTGAGTAAAATCCTTGAGTGAAAACCATGAGTTAAATTCTTTAAATTGTTGTTGTTTACTATGCGAAGCCTATACACCACAGAGCTAGTAGGTACTATTGTTTAAATAGCGTTCCGTACAACATCGTCACCAGTGGCGTGCAGAGAGGGGGCGAAAGGGGCGACGGCCCCGGGCATCCAAGACAAGGGGGCATCCAAAGAGTGAAATTACAAAAAATTGAAAAGCTGTAACTAGATGATTTTTCCAGTTGTAAGTCTACTAATACATGCTGTATGGAGTTAGTTTTACGAAACTTGTTTTGTTCTCAATACTAATTTTGACGTATTCAAATGCCAGTAATTCTTAGCTTCTTCAATACCAGGGACCTATAATTTAGACTCAATCAAAGTGATAGTGACGTGACTTGTTCCAGATCGTGCGATCAAGGGAAAATCACAAAAAAGGATCGAAAGGTAATCAGGCTTGAAAAAACCCGGGTTTAAAAAAAAATTTTTTTGAAAAAAAAAGGTTTTTGCTCTTTTTTTCGAAAAAAACACAAAAACCTATTCAGAATTGTTTTTATTGCTTCATGCAATATCACCATTTTCAGAATTACACAATGGTAACTTTTTATACTTATTATGGCATTCAAATCTGAGGGTAAAGAAATGTACCCCATCTTCGTTTTCGCAATGTGTTGTTGGTCAATTCACTCCAATGTGGTAAGGTTTGGCAAGCATGCACACAGCAGACAGAGAAAAGCCACTCCTACACAAACTCTGCCGTTTCACGTCAAGTTTATGTAGCCTACGTGCCCTGCTAGCTTAGCATCTATATTGTGCATTTTTTCAACATATGGTTTGGTATGGTCCAAAATCAGACACAGTTTGAATGCAGAGTAAGCATAAAATTTGTTAAAATATACCGATTTTACAGAGCTGATGAAGATAACCGGCAGAATTTACTCAAAGTGTTCGAATTATTCTTCACCTTTATTCAAGTCCTTCAAATTTCGTTGCTGTTCGTTTTGTTTCATTAAAAAAGTGTGGAGTTAACTATACAAGTGTGGTGCTTATTTTACTTTTAATTTCATGGTACATTTTTCAAAGGAAAAGAAAAGAGTGGCATTTTTGGTGGGTTTTGTTGGTTTGTATTACCGTAAGTGGGATTTTTTAAAAACACCCGGGTGGTTTTTTTGATTGAGTCCGGTTACATCAACCCTGAAGATAATTATAGACCTTTATGTGATTTTCTGAGTAAAATTTCAAAACTGTCCTATACGTGCTTGGTTTAGCTCATATTTTGATGCATCACTAGTTTCCCATTTCGTTTTGTGTGCTAATACCATCGCATATCTGTGCTTGCAATATGTGCTTCGTTTCGAGCTTCGTCATTAATTGGCAGTTCAGGCGGATTGGTCATAACTCATAACGGCACACACAGGCCCGTATCTGTTCTGCCCCCCAGTAGTTGTGCATATAACAGTCACGTAAAAATCAAAGATTTTCTTGCGTACTTTGTGCTCATTCTCAATTATTGTGTAGTTTACAAATTTTAAACTGTTCACCTTGGGTGTCCGCCATTCCCACCGCATACATTCTGATCGAGTGCGATTCGACGAGACATTCGCGCAGCCTTGTGTTTTTGCAGTTGTGAACTGCGCTGTCGTAGCATTGAGTGTGTTCTACTCCCCTGTTTCAACGCGTTGCTGGATATTTTTGCAGTTATGAACTGCTCTGTCTCAGGAGACCGCTGATAATAATAATTCATGTTCATTACAGTGACACACTGTAGCCTACAACAACGAGTAAAGAGAGTGCGTGCAGAAAACTATGTACAGGGACGTCGGAGAATGGAGGCATGGCGGAGCATTGTCGCCTTTGCCCTTTCAAAAGGGGTGCAACCGGGGCGGAGGTGCATCACTGCAAGACACCAGAACCGTGAACCTGGATCTTGTGCAGTGTGATTGTCATAACGACAAATGAACTGGCATTGCAGAATTAAATCAAGTAATCGGTATTACGCTGCTGACTTCAAGTTTTCCAGAAATTTTTGGTTCCTAATCTCAATTTCCAGGCGGGGGGCAAATGCCCGTTTTGCCTCCCCATCCGGACGCCCATGGGAGAAAGGTCATTTTCTAAACTCACTCCTCAGGAAACTTTATTTTACTATACGCGTCAGTAAAAATGGGTACAATGCTACCCACAATTTGCATACGTCTTCCTGGGACGCGAGACATCCGTTATTTCCGGACCAAACTATTTTTACTGCCATATGTCCAGTATTAATCACTTTCGCAACAAAATTGTATCTGCGCAGCGAAACATTCATATCATACAAATTTTATGCAGGGTACCACCAAACAGGGAACTTTTAGCGGGGATTTTTTGTTTGTGCATAGAAAACGTCATGCACGTGTTAGATCCGTTTGATTTTTCAGATTAAGTCATGGTGTTGGAAGACTCTTCACATATAAGGTATTGGTGGTCATATCTGGCCAAACAGGTTTTGCACTTAAAATTGCATTGAAATGTTAACTAAGTAAGGTGTCCAAGATTGTCTACAAATCAGGTAACCCTAGGGAGTATAGTACCCATACACAGTGGCGTATCTATGCAAAATGGCGCCCATGGCAAAGTTTGAATGTGCACCCTTTTCAATAACTTAAATATTAGATATAGGCGCAAATTTTTCGAAAGATGAACTATGAGATAAATAAAAATTTTAGAACAGAAAATGTACGTTTATTTTTGCTTTAAACGTTTCAGCAAATAAATTTTTAAATTGTACATAATGACCGTAATATGCTCTATACTTTTATGTTCATTTAGTTTTGTTATAAAGATTATAAAAACATTCAAATAATAACGATATATAATTTTATGTTGTATTGGCTGATAATTTTTTACTTTATATATATTTATATACATAATTTTATATTGACCAAACTGTAAATCTTGCAAAAGAATCACACGACATATTGCAACTACGAATGACAATTGTTTTAACTGAACCACAGGTAATTTGGATGGGACAATAAGTTACATGTACAAAAGCAACACCACGTCTGAACCTGCGACAGCGAAACCACTTCACAAAAATAGCTAGCTCATCTCTTCGTTAATGAGTTACCATTTTTTGCTCAACTGGTACGGTAACGATACTAACTGCTGATGTTTAAGTAGCAACTATGGTTCTCTTCCTTAGTATATGGACGGGGGCGTTGTGTTTAGCCCAGAGGTTCTTTTTTTAGGCGCGCTACCTTTGGCGTTAGTCATTGATACTCGCGCCTGGTGTAACTTCAAAATCAAACACAGAAAAACAGAATAACAATCCATTTGCCATTATCCTGCCTTTTCAACAATATGTCGCTGTCATACCCGTGCCCCCTTTGCGAACCTTTCACGCCCCCAGTTTAACAACCCAGGGTTTAGCCTATCTATCGGACACTAGTAGCCATCGAAGAACTTTCGTGAAGTCAGAGGTGGGCTGCAGCAATTTCAAATAATTTGTAAATCTGCGGGAGCTTAAGAGCAGTGATTTGCGTAACAGTCAGATTCTCACAGTCACTGAACTCGTCACAACCACGTTCTGACTACCATCCTCCTTCCTGAAACGCAGCAGCACCAACTCTTGCAGCGTGAGGACCAGGTCTTGCAGATGTTGCAAGCGTGCGTTCTTGTTCTGTCACAATGTCCAACCGTTGTGTTTTGTCACAATACCCCAGTTTTGTCACAATGCTTGGTGCTGGCGCAACACGTTCGAATTATTGCATTAGTTACGGGCGCTGTATCGATGCAACTGTGCAGTTAATCGTTGTATGGGGCTCAAAATAAAGGTTTACTAAACTGCAAGTCGCAAATGTTGATTTTTGCCAGGGAATTTTTGCGCCCCCATCAAAGTGGCGCCCATGGCACGTGCCATGCCTGCCATACCCTAGATACGCCACTGCCCATACATCCTATATATAGATTTTCAGGGACATTTTTGTAAAATAAATCTGGCACCATTTGTCTCTGAAAATCATGAAAAGTCATTGAAGCACAGGTTTATAACATTTTTCTAAGTATGTGAAATTAACAAAACGAAATAGCCTCTGGGTAGTGGACTACCCAAGGTTCCTGAGCAGGGTTTTAAGATGGCAGAAGGAACAAAGGAGCACCATTAGACAAAACAAGCTGAACAGCCTGATTCTAAGGTGTACAGAGCATGAACGCCTACGTGAAATAGACACTACCAGTGTCATAAATAAATTTGCTGTGGAAAAATCTAGAAAATGCAATCTCAAGTAGTAGGTTTGCTGCTTCTGAGAATTAACTTCGACACTTATACTGTGGCTACACTCAGGGCCGGTTTTAAGCCGATTTGACCGATTTCTTCTAATCGGGATCCGCGCGGAAGGGGACCCCGCGCTAAGCCGCAACACAAATTTTCACTTGTATCGAGCTGATTGTGAATATTTCCGGCGCGAGGCCCAGCGTTTTTCAAGGGATTTTGAGAGATTAAAACGGTTCTTAAATTATTCCAACAGTCTCTCAAAACGGTTCAAACTCGCTTTACTACCACCATCAAAATACACGAAAACCTTGCTTTACAAATCATCTCAGTATTCAGATAAAACAGTTGAGAATGTCTTTGCAGGCAGCAAGGTGAAATCTTAAAAAAATCCCTGGCGGGCCCACAGCAGTTTGTAAGCGTGGGATCTATTGCCAATTGAAGTGAACTGCGCGGTTTTTAACGAAGATCCAAGTGAACTACATGGTTTTTAACGCCCTCCGCAAAGTTCTTTAGTATGAATCGTCATTGTTTTCGGTGTAATGTTTAGCCAAGTTTTTTTCCATAGCACCTCGTTAAGGCAAGGCAGAGATGATTAAGGTGCTACACAGAAAACCTCCTTTCTGGTCATGGAAGTGCCTGGCCAGATAGACGGTACTGAGTTGTAATTCTTGGATTTATTGGGTATTCCAGCACTGTTCATTGAAGTTTGTGTTGTAGAGGTCCTGGCGTCACCCTTTCGGGTCTCGTCTTTTTTTAACATCACTGATTTCTATCATCATGACTTGATGCACCCCTCAAAAATTTCTACACACGTCACTGAGTGTGGCTCCGCAAAAAGTGTTTGTAATCGGGCTCCACACTTGCTAACGCCGGCTCTGACTACACCAGTGGCGTAGCCAGCCCAAAAATTGGGGGTAGGCAAAGTGCATGATTTTAGGCGAATAACACTATTTTATTTAGAAAAACGCCTCTCAAAGCAAAAAAATGATTATTTTCTCCAAAAACGTGGGGGGCATGGCCCTTTTGGCCCCCCCTGGTTACGCCTATGGACTATACTCTCTAATGATAGCAATGATCAAAATTGTTTATGAGTCTGCAAGCATAGACTACTGTCTCTTTACTGTACTTGTGAGCTGTACAGTAAATTATTCCTTCTTGGTGGAAAGATACGCATATATACAGCACGTTTTTGGTAAAAAAGATTATATAGTCCATGATGTCCACCAACTGCTATTTACGACCAGGTTTTCTGTAATTACGAAATTCAGTATGTCTAATGGTAGTCACATGGATGCCCACAGAATTTTTGACTTAAGTTGTTCACTTGTTCAAGTGTGGTTTTAAGTTAGGGCCCCGCGCTGTCGATATGCTATAGGCCCCATGCTACTTTGATTCGGTGCTACGTGTTGTATAAAAATTTATCATTAGATGTAAAATGTCCACGCGGCACTGGCGCGGTATCCAATTTTAGGTCACGCGGCGCGGCCAGTACGCGGTGAAAATTTCCAAAACCGCACGGCGCACAACCCGGGCGCGGTTGACATCTCTAGTCTGTTTTGAGTGGTTTGTTATGAGTCGCCTGTCATGAGTGGTCTGTTGTGAACTGGTCTATTTCAAAACGCTGTTTTTGCCGTTGTTTACAAGTTTAGCTCGTATAAAAAAGTGTAAATATGTTTTTACTGAATAGCTGTGAGTCCGCGCCTTTGTATTATAGCTGAGTCATTTTATGGCTTAATCGCCTGAAGCACGGGTGACTTAGTATGTGGTCAGCGGTTGCTTTTATCACTGTTATCGCCGAGTAGTGGGCAATCGTGCCGAACATGCACACTAGGATTTAATGAACGGAAAGTCGCAAATTTGTTGGTAAACCTTCTTGGCATCACAAGCTAATTAAAACAGCACAAGCAAAGTCGTACTTGTCATACGCAGTAGGGAATGTTTCCGTTTCTTATCTCCGCTTATTTGTCCGACATATAAGTGGATCAAGCCTATGCAATGCGAGCACGTGCGTGACTCCTTTAGCGCATTCGACTTTTAAAAATTCAAAGAAAATTTCATCATCCGCCTGATTAATGCTTAACTTAATGTTTGCCTTTTTCAAATCATGCTACAAAACAACACTACTTGACCCCAGTTTAAAAAGACCTGCCAGTGCTATGATTAGGCGAGTTTGCCTACAGATAAACTGAGTTCAGTAGCAAATTGAAAGTGAAGACATTCGCACCAAAGCTTTTTCCGAATATCATAAAAATGACCCGAAGGAATACATGCATATCTGCAAGAATGTTTGCTGTTTGGGTGGGGTGGATTGTCTTTTCGCAAGTAAGCAACTGTTAAATGTTGTGTGTTAATAAACCTAACTTCTAATGTTCCACAAAACTTTTATGCGCAGTTGAAAAGAGTCGCTTAAGCAATGCTTTAAATTGTAAGATTTTGTCATGCCCAAGCTAAAAATCAGATCAATGTTATTCTTGCAGTAAAGTTATCTTGTTGATGTGAGCTCAGAAAGCTTGATAAACTGCCTCTCCTGGGCACATATAATTTTGGAATGAGTGTCGATGTTGCTTGTTCTTGTAATTCTTATTCGCTACTATTAACGCCTGCAAAACGGACCGGAGCCTGTGGTAAACAAATTAGCAAATATGAAGCTTTAACGAAATCGCAAACCAAGTCACCAAAAATGTTGCTTTTCTTGTGATGCTTGCAGTCGCAGAAAACAGTAACATTGAGTATTCTGAGCATTTTTTTGGGAAAAACAAGTTTGCTGAATTAAATGTATCATGGTGACGTTTAAAAGAAACCTAAGAAAGATTATCGCGTAAATATTTTACTTGTAAGTACAAACTATGAAAATATCAATTTTAAAAAAACAAACTCAGTAAACCATTGAAAATATTCTCCATCTGTGTTTACAGTTTGGTTGCAAGTACAGTCGATTGAGCGCAAGTAAGAAGTGATCGACGCGCAAACATTTTTAGCATTTAAAGGCTTTTTGGTTCTGCTTGTGTCATTTAAAAATATTCCGACAAAAACAAATCGTGTTCTTCAAACAGTCTAGCAAAGTGTCAGTAACAGACTTTCAGCGCTTTAAATGTTGCTTTGAAACTGTCGTTACTGGGACGTGTGAGTTGCTTGGTTGATTTTCAAGCAGACCCTGGCTTCCCAATTATGTGGTCGTACGAATACCTGCGAAGTGAGCATCCGAATATATCGAGATAACTTGACTAAACTTGCAATCCATAAAGTATAGCTGTGGAGATCTGATGATCACAATGCCAACTGTAATCCTTAGTTTTTGGTTGTATGTTGCAAACCTATTATTTGCCTCGGCTTTCTTTGAAACTTGCTGCACCGTTCTCTTCGCACAGTTGCGTAAACCAAATGGAGGTTGAAGATTGAAACAAAACTCATAACTCCCTAAAACTTTAAGAATTATGCTACGGTAGTACAAGCTGTGTTAAAACTGTTTAACTTTGCATTGCGAGCAAAAGGCCCGGACAAAATACAACTTTTTACTGAATTAAATTGTTTGAGGAACTTATGAAAGGTATGAAGATTTAACTGTTACATGTTGTTAGAACAATCAGACCGCCTTTGTCAACATTTGGACTACTCGGTTCGCTTTTGCTCGACTGACAGTCCCATTGAGGAAAATTGTTGCCAGAGAACAGGTGGCTATCGTCTTGGACGTGGCCGGAAGTTATAGCGCAAGAAGCGCCTTTTTGCCACGACACCGTGTATTGCGTTTGAATGAATAACTAAAACTGCTTGCAAGAATTCCGTATGCTTTGAAATTCTTTTGGCAGGAACATGAGTACCACGCGTACTTCTGCTGCCTTTCTAACCATAGCCATGGTAATCAAATTAAGGACTTTGGTCCACGTTCTATAAAGATAGTACAAAAGTTGTTGAGGAGCTAAGTTGAATTTATTAGCGCAAATTAATAATGTTTTATCTCAGATTGAATTAAAAAATCGTTGGGAGCCTGAGTAAACCTGTAGACCAGGCCTGCACAACATACGGCCCGCGAGATCTTTTCTTGCGGCCCGCGAGAACTCAGTTGCAGAAAATGTTGCAAAAGGCCGACTTCGGATAATTACTTGTCCTTTCAGAATTTCTTCCACACTACGACGAAATAGGCTTTTGCGGCCCACGGCGAGTTTTTGTTGATCAATTTGGCCCTTCGAGCTTTCTGAGTTGTGCAGGCCTGCTGTAGACCATAGGTTGTTCAGCCGAGCACACCGCAACAGACATTTTTTTCCAAAGTTTGAAACTAAAGACCGAACTATATTTCAAATTGGAGTTGAGCACAAATTTCACGTGGACTTAATTGAGTGTGCTGATGCTGGATGATCAACGCAGTTGCGCATAAATGCTAACTGCAACCAGCAGCGTAATTATCGAGGAGGCGTAACCTAAGCTATGTAAATCTACTGAGCACAAGTGGTAAGTCGTCCTACGATGCACACAGATATGCTGAACGTTAATAATTTTGATGGTTAAAGTGCAGAAGCAACCCGCAAATATTAAGAAGTTTTTTGCCTGGCTCAATAATCTTTCTTAGAACTGCAGAGTCGCTGGGACGCTTGGTAGGAGAGTTTCTGATGAAATCGAAGGCACAAAAAATCGAATGAACAGCAATGACTTTATGCTCCAAAAGTTTGCATCAAGTTGCGCACAAATAAAGAACTACAGAATCACAACCACACAATTATAGTATTTGTTCCTACGTTATTCAAGTGTTCCATCTTTTCTTATTTTCGTGCGAATACAACTTCTACGTGCAATATGCACCACCAGCTGCAGGAAATTGGAGATCGCAGCAAAAAGGCATGCAAACGTAAAGCGCACGCAGAATGTACTGTAAATCAAGCAATCGGCAGTTTCATTACTTTTCGTGCAAGATATCACCTTCCTTTTGCAGTTTCCAATAAACACGGGTGAAGAAAGGTAAAATATATATAAAGAACAGTCTTGGCAAACAAAAATTTTTTCCTCAGTTCAAATCAGCAACTTTCTGTTTGTTTGCAGATCCTAGCAGGGGCTTACAGCAAAAGTGTGCTTACTACTATCGAAAGAAGATTCAACCTTTCAAGTACAATTGTGGCGCTTATGTCTGCCAGTTACCAAATTGCAAATATGACGATTTTGGTGTTTGTCAGTTACTTCGGACCACGTTATCACAGGTGAAGTTTGTAGCCAATTAGCAATTGCTAAAAGCACTTATTACACTTGCGAAAAGCATTGCCATTGCACTCTTGCCGGTTGACAATTTTGTTGCGGTTTCCGACCTAATCAAATTCAACATTTATCTCTGAGGTCATTTGAGTATTGCGGCATTTTTGCCGTGCCTGCGCCAATTAAGATTACGGAAACGTTAAAGTGATTTTTGTGGTTATCGCTTCCGATGTTTGCTACTCTTTTGCTGGTCGTGATTGAAATGCGCTAAACTAAAAGAACAGTATTGTTCGGTTCAGTTTCATTTACACTCGGTTTCTATACTCTTTTCGGAGTGTCACGGGTAGTGTGCGGCGCCCATATCCGCTGGCTTGCGCCGTGATCAGGCGGCTGTATTCGCAGCTGAATGCTGCATTGGTGGTGAGTCAGTGGCAGCACCGCGCGTGAACTGTTCCCTTGCACCCACCTATTAATGCCAAGCACGAGTTTGGACAGGCCACAACCGTTTTTCCAAGTCTTCAGTATGACCCTTCCGGGAATTGAACCCAGCGTACCAGCTATGGTTGCGTGTGCTCAACCAACTGTACCCTTTAGCCGGTGAGAGTAATGTGTGATGTTGCCAAAACCCAGAGCAGGTTATATAACAAATACAAAAATTGGAGAATCTGGCACATTGTTGGGTAATTGATATCAGTCTCCAGTGCAATCAGAGGCTGAGTCTTGGTGCGTAGACTTCGCAGGATATAAGATCATTAACGTCAACAAATCTTCACGCTCGCGACTCACACCTACGGCCATCCCGGCGTTCCCAAGCCCCAGTCTGTATGTTGGCGACTTCAACTACCAGCACGTCAACTGGAGTTATAGTACAACATCTCCTGACGATGAGAACCTGAACTCCTGGGCAACAACCAACAACTTTGCGCTGCTGCACCACCCAAACGGATTAGCTAGTTTCCTCTCTCACCGATGGAACGTCGGCATCAACGCGGACATGGCCTTCGCGAGAGTCGGCCATGACAACCGACTGCCTTTCACGTGTTCTAGGAAAGTTCCCGCGGTCACCGCACCGACTGCCTCTCGTAACGCCACCGAGGCTCAAGGTTCCTGTCTACAGCGATCTAGGACAATAGCCACCTTGAACAACTGCCACCCGGACAACTGACACCTAAAACAACTTCCACCAACGACAACTGCCACTTAGGACAACTGCCACCCAGACAACCGTCGCCTAGAACGACCGCTACCCGGAAAACTGCCACCTAAGGCATATTGAGTTTTTTTTCGTTTATTGCCATGAAAGGTGTTTGAACTTCACAAGGATGTTGTATATAACAAAAATTTCTTCATCCTCTGACCACTTTAAAGAAGCACAAGTTCAACTTCGAACCTTTTGGGTGAAGAATGTCGTGTCCAAGGGCGTACGCAAGGGGGGGGGGGGGGTTGGAGTTAAACCCCTTGAGCTTGATATTTACAAAAACTGTATTACCTTCGCAAAGGAGATTAATTGTTTTCTCATACTTTTTGCTTGTTAATTTGTCGACTTAATGAAAATAACACGGAATAAATTTACATGCAAATTTCAAGGAACAGGTAAATGGGCCAAAAAGTAATAATTAGGTTTTTGTAGAAATCTGGGTTATCGCCTGCGTCCAGAAACCAGCTCACCACTTTTTGCAGACCTTTCGTCCACTACGCATGTTTTAAGATTGTGTTCCGCGATAGTTCACTTTATCCGAAGCAATTGTCTTTATTTTGTCTGCTAAGGCTGATCAGCGCAAGTGCTGACCGCATTGACTACATTACCAATTTCTGTAGCATCATAGAACTGTTGCACGAGTTCAAAAACAGCAGTTTTTAACATAGAAGCATTCAGGCATTTGATAATGTCTCAACAGGGAAAAAGGAAAACTAAACGTTTGCTGGACTTCTATACATACCAAAAAACTGAAAGTTTTCTTGTGTACTTTAAGCGCACTCTCAATTCTTGTGTAGTTCAACAAGATTCTATCTTGTAAACCAGAGTTTACGCTAGGCCGTACCAAATTTGGGCGAATGTCTCAGATCTCTACGTAAGTTGGTCAAAAGTTGCAGTTGGCCTGATCATTCACAAAAAATGACAAAAAAAATTGAATCAATTGTTGTTTGACGCCTCCTCTCTTAGCGTTTCCATGGGAACAACCCAAAAAATAGAAAAATGCAAGATCTCAACAACCGAAAGAGCTAGAACAATTTTTTTTTTTAATGAACCAGAACTAACATGTTCCTATCTGCATTTAATACATTTGCTTATTTTATATGTTTTTTGAGATATTGAAGATTTCTTGATTTTTTGATGATTTTAGGCCTAAGATTTTGATTTTTGATGCTTACTGGTACTTGTATGAAACTTAAGTGGAGATTTTTGAAAAAAAATGTTGTTCAACATTGTAATCCACAGTGTAATGATCTGCCAGAAGCTTAATGAGTTCATTTTGAACCACACTGTCATCAAGTTTCTTTGTTATAAATCAACAAAAGATATCCTGTATAAAGTATTTGCATTACGCAACGTTACGCATAGGAATATTATCACTGAAGCTGACTACTTCATCACTCACATAAACAAAAAAACTAATGCCAAAATCATACAAAATGAGATATCATTGCTAGGTTTTAGTTGATCTGAATAAACATGTAAACAACAGCATTATAGACTAATCAGCACAGTGGGATGGTACATGAAAAACGCAAGGGCTTAACCTTAGGAAAAACAAAAAATAACCCCAGTACATTTTCAGAAATTTGTCAGGTGTATAGTTAGTAAAAGTAATTGTCAGGTTTCTCTCATATCTTTTTAGCTATAGTTTCAGAAAAAATCCACGTGCTTCCCAGTCCCGGCGCCACGGGTGGGGGCTTTGGTGGGCTTAGCCCCCCAAACAAAGCTCCAAGCCCCCAAAATTGAAATATGAAACACTATAAATCAGTGAAATTTTTGTCAAATTTGATTGTCAAGCCCCGCCTGCACAAACTTGAAGCCTTATATAAAGAAACTTGACCATCACATTTGGTACTTGTCACACTGCCTCCCCCCTTCCGACGCCCATGGCTGTGTCGTAGCGTTGAGTTTATTTTCCTCTGATATCGCAACTTGGAGCTTTTTTTTTTTAGACCAAGAGGACTTGCCGTTGGTTGCATTATCATGACTTTTGGGTTTGCATTTCTTGCATTACCACAGTTCATAGGAGGACGATATGAGTTTGACGATATTTCTACCAATTCTTCGCAAGGAAACAGGTCTTTACAGATCACATGTGAAGAAAGGCTAGTTAATATTGTTTCTTATTGGTTTGTCTACAAGATGCTTTTTATATCTAGGATTATGCCCATTTACCCGCGTTTAAAAATATATGCACCTTGTGCGAGTTGCAGCAACAGTATTTATTGTAGCTATTTCCCTGCCGAAATGAATTTATCCAAAGCAAGCAGGGGTTGCTGCAACCTGGGGTACATGTACCCCTTGTAGTATGTTTTCCTATCTAAAAGGGTACATTTAAGGTTAGCACTAGAAAGGAACGATATATTTGTATATTATCTGTCTCCAATATTTATACATATACCAGTGAATAATATTTTCAAACAGTATACGCTTATTGTTAAATATATTAACTTTGAGACATAAGAACGGTGTCTACCTTTATAGTTCTAAAAATCTAGAAGTTCTGTTAAAATTCAGTGTATTTCTGCTATTTCACTCAACCGTTTTGTCATGAGAAATTTTGGGGTACATGCTCATCTATCAAAATGCTGAAGGGGTACATGGTCGGAGAAAGGTTTGGAAGCCCTGATCTAAAGCAATTAGTAAATGAACGAAACTCCGAGCTAATCAGCTACTTGAAAAACTAATGTCATTTCCAGCACAAACAGACTATGATGTGAGCGACCACACATATAGTAAGGTACATTTGAATTACAGAGCACGTGAATCAGTGGATGAGCCCAACACATGCAAAACAGAAGACGCAAAGAGCGAGTCTAATATATACCTTTTCATAGTGGCTGGATTTATGATCGCAGGCATAGGAGGAACTCCAATTCAACCACTTGGATATTCTTACGTGGACGACCACGCAAATGAACACAACTCAGCTCTTTACCTGGGTGAGCTTAAAAAGGCACTCACAAAAAAGTTATGACTGTCTCAGAATTTACCATATCTGCTACGATATTATAAGGCAGCTAAACCATTTGTGTTACTTTTTTATCGACTGTTTTTAAGTTGAATTTTGCTTTTCAGCAGCTTTGACAACAAAAAGTCACATCGCATGATTTTGGACATTTTACCTTTCATAGCGAGTGGCGGCAGCACCACGCGTGGAACTTTCTTTTGCATCTGCGTTAATTGAGCATGAATTTGGAAAATTGAGTTGGTTTGATTTTATTTGGCAATAATTGGTATTGCAACAAGTAACAACAAATTAGTGCAAGGACTTCAGGGTATCGAAGAAACCGGAGTGTTATTGAATTGATCGAAAGGGGTTTCGATTACCCTGAACGACTTTTTAAAAGTTTTTCGAAAACTGATTATGGAAAAACCGTTGAATGATATGTTTTCAGACTCCTGGAACCTAAAGTAACTATACAAATAAAACCAGTATAAGATCATATGGATATTCCATAAATTTTATCACTATACACTTCCAACCATCTTGAATATAATAGTTTTCTCAAGAACGTTAGGCAAGCTGTTAAAAACATTAATTGTCAGAGAATGTGCGAATTTAGAACTTATTTTCGACATTTTAAGCACTCCTCTTTCAAAACAGGTTTATAGTTTTGGGTTATTTTATTTGATTGATAGTTTTTGATGAATAACTGTTTGCTGCCAACCAGCATGACAAAAAGTGACATCCAAACTGATGTTTTATGATCTTTTACAGGAATCATCAATTCTATTGCACTCGTAGGACCAGCAGCAGGTTACCTTATGGGAGGATTCTTCTTGAAATATTGGGTTGACATCGGTTGGGTGGATACGGGTAAATACTTCCGCAAAGAATAGTCCACTGTTGAATATGGACCGACATGGCCGTAAACTGTTTGCTACGCAACGCTTTGCATTTTCGATCATCTCCTAATTACTGCTTGTTTGGCTGACAGTTTCTGTGTTCTTATTCTAGCGTGACAGGCGCATGGGTTAATGTGAAACATTTGTATGTTTTATGCTAACCAGGAGCAGGGGCGGACCCAGGAGGGGCGATCGCCCCCCCTAAGACCTGCGAAAGTAACTTTTCCACCATAATTTTGTACAATTCGAAAAACATCATTCGAGATACAGATCCATTTTGTCGTCCATTGTTTTTTCACAGCAGTGTTGTGAAGTATACTTCATCTCTCTTACAGAAGCGAAACCGTTATGAGACTTGACTACCAAATATTACTCAAATCGCCACCCCTAAGCTTACCGGCTGGATCCGCCCTTGACCAGGAGACACTGCTCTTTAATACTCAGGAGTAGCCCGGGAGGACCTAGGAGGCCATGGCCCCCCAAATTTCTAGAAAATACAGTGATTTTGTGATTTGAGAGGCGGTATCCCAAACAAAATAGTGTTATTCGCCTAAAATCAATCATTTTGCCCCCAGAATATTTGGGCTGGCTACGCTATAATATCACACTTTTTATACATCTAACCCCTCTAATTTTTGAAGAGACAGTGCAGCGTTTGCACAAGTTTTCTAAGTTGCTTTTCAGAGCTTCCCACTTGTGACAAACATTTCAGCAAAACCCAAAACAGTAGTCTAATTCTAAGATATGCATAAAGTAGACCGTGACTTCTGCAGTTTTTTTCGTGGAGGTGCGCCCTTTAATCCTGTAACAAACGCGGAGGTCATTCAGAGGTATGAATGGTTAGTTCCTAAGAATTGAAAAACGCCCACTCTCTTATGGTTTGCATGCGAAACTTTATGTTTAAGTGCAATATCTGTGGGAAAAGTTTTACTAGTCCCCCCTTTGTTGAAGCAAGGATGCTTCTGCCAAGAATGTTTGATCTAATAAGGAGATAACGCTATCAACCACCCTAGGTTACAAGTAGCAATAGGGACCAGTCACGGAGATCAAACTAGCTCTAATTACCCACCTTATACTTATATAGGGAAGTTCTTGAACGTGTTTTGCGTTTGTGGAGAGTTTGTTATCTCAATGATCATGTGACTTCCCCGTCACATCCTTCAAACTTTTCAACCAATGGCGTAACTGACGGGGAGACAGATGGTCGATTTGCTCCCCCTGGCAAGCTAAATGTGAAAAGTATTTTCCAGCGATTTACGGTTTTACAGTAGTATAGCCACCCACATACGGGTTCACCATCATTTCTCAAGTTTTTTCTGAGTGTTGGCTTCAAGTTTTTTCTGAGTGTTGTTTTTTTCTGAGTGTTGGGGCTCCTACAGAGGCAAGTGTTTTCTCCCTGGCTCCAAACTCTACTTAGGCCACTACTTTCAACCAAACCTACATATCAAGACGACCTTCAACGGATGGTCTTACTGGAAGAGGCTCACTGCACATTTATTCCCAGTCACAATTATTGAATACCATTTGTTTTTACAATTCTTCATATTTATTTGGGTCATTTTTCCTGCGTTGGGTTGTAATCCAAAATGTATGTATCTGCTAAATAAAATGAAGTGGAGTTATCTTCTCAATCAGGAGCATAATTCGGATTTCATTTTATGAAACAATTTGCCAATAAACATCTGAAATAGTTCTGAGTCTATTTTCAATATTACTTTGTCCAGTCCGCCTTTTCACATTTTTCAGCATCGCCAGTTCTTGATTTTTCTCCCAATCAAAGTGCAATGGTTTCAGCACCGACAGGCATCTTCTACGATCATTGTTTTACTCACCATTTTTGCCTACAAGGTTTTCCCTGTACAAAAAGGTTTTACATAAAACGCGTAAGATTCGTGGGTCACCTTACTCGTTAAGGAGAATAATTTTCTTAAACATTACTTACACCTGCCATTGTCAAAGTAAGACATATTTTTTCAAAGGCGTTTTGTATCGGTTACTATTTACTAACTAACATGACGAGTATGTCAAACGGCGGTTCTAATCATCACTTGCTCAAAGCAAACAACAAGCGCACTGTTTCCTAATCTGACTAGACTCTAGTCACTAGAGTTTGTTGCTTTTCAAACACAAAACACGCTCGGTGTTTCATCTTAAAACGCTCTGGTAATGCAAACGACCTTTGCACCAGTCAACAGGGGTTAGCCAAACAATACTGTGACATCATACATAGCATTCACGCGTTAATTCATGGCCAGGCTTCAGCTTAACAACAGCGGTTAGTAACGGCATACTTTCACTATCCCTGTACTACACTTTCAGTAGGAGGGATTTCTTTAAGTGCTTGGTTAGGTGATTTGTTGTTACTGCGAAGGTTTGTACATTTATTGATTTTGATCCGTTGATACTATGCGGTCTGGATGAAAAATATCACAAATAAGATCGTGTTTCAATCAGCCCTGTCGCCACTGGGGGCTTTGGTGGGCTTAGCACCCCCAAACGAAGCACCAAGACCCCGAAATTGAAATGTGCAGCAGTAAAAATCAGTGGAGTTTTCATTAAAATTTCAATGACAAGCCCCCCTGCACAAATGTAAAAGCCCCCCTATTGAAGACTTTCTGGCGACGGTTCTGGTTTCAGTAAAGGCAAAGTAACTACAGCCGCGTTGCACATCTTTGGTTATTATTTTTATTACCAACTTTCGTTGAATGTTTTACAGTAATTTCTTCCTGCAGCTCAAAATAAGGATACTCAAATCAAAGTTCCACAATGCATGTGCATTGTGCAGCCATATTACAATGATTTGCAAGCGAAAATTTTGTTGCGTAATTGGTCAAACGACCGTTTCGACGAGACCAGGGTCACCAAACTATGACCCGCGGGCCAAATCCGGCCCACAAAGCCGTTTCATCCGGACCGCGAATGCATTTTGACAATAATGAAAAAATAATACATTTACAAAAAAATAATATATAAAAAATAATATATTAATTTAATTTGCGATTTGGTAGAATCTAACTTCCCAAAAAAATCACATTACGTAAGATGTCCCACCCTCGAACTGTTGTGTAGTAGCTTATGTGGCCTTCTGACAAAAATGTTTGGAGACCCTGGACTAGACAGTTGATCTGTTTTTCGATACAGCTTGTACACAAACTTTTTAAACAGCATTTCTTTTGTTGTCAAAAGACTAATATCAAGTCCGACTTCTTGAAATTTTTTTGTCAACGCAGTTACAGGATTTTCGTTCCAGTCAAAACGTTAGGATTCCAACAGTTTATCGTCACACTCTGTGAATATCCATCTTATTTTACTGTTGAATATCCAACTTATTTTACTGTTTTACTTCAACTTTTTACACCAAACTTAAAAACATGTAAAAAAGACAAATATTGTTGGGGTGCTCGCCAAACTTCATCAATTCGCTTTTGAGCAGTAGAGTTCTACTTCTGACTTTGTTCTGTCGAACAATCCCACGTGAAAGTGCAATAGACTAAGCGACTACGAACAGGCAGCTCTCCATTTTCACTAGGATTTCCTGACTGTTCTTCGCAGAAATCATTTTTCTCAGCACTCAGCAGACTAAAACTGTCTGTTTAACTTGCAAGTGAATTTTTGGAACAGGTTATTTTTATCAGAGTGCCTCTAACATTTTACAAAGTAGTGGTTTTCATCAAGGTGGAATTGCTCCTTTGATATTGGTAACAAAATTTGACATGTGTCGAGGCACAAATATTTTACATTTGTGACTCTGTTCTCCCCTAACATGAGGCGAAAAAGACCGAATTGAAAAGTGGTACCAATTAATGTTGCGTCCCTAAAGAAGCTTACCGGTCAATTTAAGTAAAAGAATGCTGCTAGGGCAGACGCTCCCTAACTTAGGGATTCAGTCGAACCACAATAAATTAAATGTAGGAACGCGAATGTTAGTTGAAATATGCCGGGCGTTTAAACACGAGTTCAATAGAGATAGAACTTACAAAAGTCACGATAAATTTTGGCAGCACTTCAGGATGACATCTTAAGTTAAGTGGCCATTCAGTTTGGAAGCATAACGCTGTATCATTTCAAAGTCAAGGCGAAAAAGCCTTTCCAAAGCTGGAGAAATCTTAGGCCTGCCTAAGTTTGCAAGACGTCCTTGGGCGCCAAGGACTTTCCTTGAATTTCCTATCACAACTAGTTATGTCCTTGATCCTTGAAAAACATTTTGTTGTCCTTGAGTATTTTCCGGCGTCCTTGAAAGTTCTTGAACAGTTGTGAAATTGTTCATTATTGTGGTTGATTACTCATTGTTATTCAGCATTGTTTGTTTGTAAAATTGTGATACACCACTATTTCTAAAACTACTTAAGTAGGCATGAAGTAAAATTTCAATAGTCACGAAATGACAAAATAACCTTGAGAAAATTTCAAGCGATCTGGCAACCTTTAGGCCAGGAGATATCAACCTTTTCAAGAATGTGGCCCAATTAATAAACAGAGAGTCAGTGGCATACCCACTATACAACATCTCCAATGCGACAACAATTGCACATGTAGGCTGAAGAGCAAGATAATGGTCACCCCTGCTACCAACGAAAACAACACCAATATACCCATAACAGTCAATGGCAGTAAACTACAATCCGTAAAAACCTTCAAGCACCTAGGCTGCAATATCACTGAAGACGGCACTTGAGTCCGCGAAGTAAAGACGAGACTTGCCATAGCCACACAGCACCTTCCAAAGCTAAAGAAAATTTGGTCCAAGAACATCTCCATGATAACAAAGATGAACCTACTTCGATCTGTGGTCATCTCAACCGCTCTCTACGGATGCGGGAGTTGGACCCTTACCCCTAACCTGGAGAAGTGAATAGCAGCATTCGAGATGCGGTGTTTCCACAGATTACTCCAGATTTCCGACACCGCGCACCGCACCAACATCTCAGTAACACAAGAGGTCACCTCCATGATCGGCGAACTCGAACCGCTGATAGAAATCGTCAGACGCCGCAAATTACAGTGGTTTGGGCATGTATCCAGACACACGGTCTCTCTCGCGAACGCTATAATGCAAGGATCTATATCAGGAAAACGAACTCGAGGTCGTCCAAAAGTTTGTAAATTGTATTGAGTAATTGTATTGAGTAACGTCTTCACTCCCACACGCAAGGCGCTTGAATTTAAGTATGCATCGCAGTAACATGGAATACTGAAATACGTGAAGGAAGGCGAGGATACATACATGGCGGTAGTAGAGAGTATACGCTTGATGGCGCAAATACATTTACTTTGATGAAACACAAGCTTTTTGAGACATACGCATGAATGACGTCATCATGCTTATTATAATGTAGTACTGCGATGACTTCCAAGTACATCGGTTTATAAAATGCATGAGGGAGTGGGAGGCTGCGAAGGACCAAGGGTCATCTAGACTGCAGACATCCCAAGGACGAAACTCCTTATTTTGTAAAGGGAGCAGTGCATAATAGTTAGTAAAAGTCTTTTGCTCTGGGTAAAAAATGTAATATGGGCAATGCGGTTATACGATGAATTGAAGTAAAATGTATTGCAGGCAAAGCCAAGCCACCAGAAGAAAATGGTTTAGAGTTATCAAATTAAACATTTACTGTTTTCACACATTCAAAAACATTCGTGTATGCTAGAGAGGAAATGCGTCGAAAACTGTAGATCGCTGCAGCACCGCAATGGTGTCATGAGATTTAAGCAGGTTGAGAACCAGTCGCGCAATCATGCTTTGCGGAAAAGAACTTGTCAATGCATGCTGAGAACGGAAATTCGCTATTTTGTGTCTACAGGCTACAGCATCCCACTACTTCATACACTGGTTTCATGCGACCAATTTTTGTGAACAACCAAACGATGTAATATTTAACGGAGATTCTTCATTATTTGACAGTTTCCACTGTAACAACGTTACGTAATTAAATCAAACCACTTGGTTTATGTGCACCAATCAATAAGAACGCAGAGTATATTTCTATTATCCGTGTTATACATATTTCTTATTTCTTATACTCCTCCGAAAAAAGTGCCAGACACGTTTATTTTTTATTTGTAAAGGAATTCTTGACCAGATTTCTATTGCACCATGTTTTATCATTTTAGCACCTGAGTTCGAACGTGCTTTTGCTAAAGCAAATTGTAGATCGCTGTCAGAGCGGTTGTTACTTGTTGAGCATTCACAATCAGGAAGCAATTGAGCATTGCACTGTTTACAGTCCATTCATCTTGGTTTAGGTGATAAGCCCACTTTGCACTGCTGCGCCAGCAGCCATATATTCAGAACAGAAAAAGCATGCCAAAATTTAAAATTAACACACTTACATATGCACTTTGCTTCTGGCAGTTTGTTATTCAAGTATAAATAGTCTCTTGCATCGGACGTTTTGTTTCAGAATTCAAGGAAGGTAATATCTTTGCGGTAGAGTTAGTTGTTAAGTACTGTATTTTGCCACACCCTATCTGTTTATAATCAACATCAATTCCGTGTTTGAAGAGATCATCAGGTGAAGTGACGGTGACCCATTTTTCAGATGTCTTGAGCTTAGCTTTTATATTGCCATTTCGAGTCTAGCAAGAGGTAAACGTATCAGAACAGGATTTTTGCATGTACTTCAGCAGCTTGTACCGTAGAGGTGTGAGATCTTCACAAACGAAGAAGTGCTGTCTTCCTTCGATATTTTTGAGTTCCTGTTTGTTAGTAAGAAACTCGTTTCTTTTTTTGTATGACACAAATCTTGCAATGATTGGGCGTGGATTCTCATCGTTTCTTCTTTTTTGTCCTAGTCGATGTACTCTCTGTATTTCATTACCTTCGAGATCGATTTCGAGCTCATCTGCTATTTTGAACATGACCTTTTCCCCATCATCGTTGTCTTCTTTGTTTTCTTCTACTCCATAAATAAGAATATTTTCTCTTCTTATGTATTGTTCTTGTCTGTCAAGTTGGAAGACAAGCAGATTTGTTTTCTGAACCATCTCATCGCGTAGTGGTTCTTTTTTTTCTTCAAGCTGATTCAACTTATTTTCATATTCAACCATCTTTTTTGTATTCCGTTTAGCTTGTTCTTAAGGTTTCAGCAAAAACCAATCCAGCAAAACCAGCTGGATTGACAATATTCACTCATGGACTGGCTTGAGCCGCGAACATTGTTTAAGAAACTGTTGGAACCGGAATAACTGGCAAACGATCGTACATGCTGCTAAAGCGCCCCAACGGCCATTGGTTATTGGAATGAACTGAACTGAACCTATTTGTTGTTAGAAAGCATAGATGTTCGAGGCTCATTTCATGATAATGCACAGATCGCATCATCTTCCACATTAATCCTGTTGAAGGTTTCGTTTCCATGGCAGCAAAAGCTGCCTGTGTGCCTCAAAATTCCTTCAGTACCTGCATATAGTGCACTACAGTGATGCCAGGTTATTTTGCAAAAACAAGCAAGTCTGAAAAACAAGTCCAAAATATGTAATTTAATCAAAAAAGCAAGCCCAAAACGCGTTTAATAGGAAAACTGAAATAGACAAAAAAACAGCAGGAAAACTAAAATCGGCAAAACAAGCCCAAATTGAGCAAATTTATGCAAAGACACGCCCAAATTGCGTTTGCAGTAAATTGAAACAGCGAAAGTGCCATAAAACTTGAAGAAAAAGCAAAGTCGTACAACAAAATCTGCAAAAAACAGGCAACTTTCAGCAAAACCAAGCAACCCGCAAGTCTTCAAAAAAGCTTTCAAGTCCACAAAAAACAAGCCCCAAATTCGGGGAAAACCGCAAGGTTGGCAACGTTGGTGCACAACGTGGTAGGCTAGTGGAAATTTGCATGTTACAATAATTTTTAATACATAATGATGAAAGAGAGCTTATTATGGCGTTTGTAGCTCAAGAGCTTCCTACGTTTTCGCTTAAAAGGTTTCTCTTGCAAAACTTACCCAATTCCAATAACACCAGGCCGTGGCGGGTCAAAAATTCCCCTGTGGTCCACAGGTTGAGAAACCCTGTTTTTGGCCTGCGTCAGTGCCGGATTAACAATAGTAGCAAATGTAGCAATTGCTACGGGCCCCGCGCTTTTGGGGGCCCCGCGGTCTTCTGTAATAAATCTTGTTTATTACATTATGTATACGATTTTTTCAGTCTAAGAAGTCATTACTCTGCTAAATTTGCCATAAGCAGCAAGCGAAGGTTTTCAACTGAACGCCGTCTGCGTCCAGAAATTCTTCTTCGATTCTTTTTGTACAGTTACGTAACAAAAGGCCTAAGATTGTGGCCAGCAGTGTTTTTTAGCTGATTTGCTGCTGAATCTAGCAGGATTTTCTCACTGTTAGCTGTACAATTTTCAGTCTTTCTATCAGGATTTTACCAACCGTTTCGTAGGTTTAGTAGGTAACAAATTCCTAACCAAAAACCTGTTCCAACACTTTTTCAAGATGAGAACTTTACACCTTCTTCATCAAAAATATACTTGTCTTCTTTATGACGTTGTTAATCGGGTACCACCAGGACAAAGCACAACCAGCTGCCTGCAATTATTTGGAATTTTTGTGATGATGCAAAAAGCTGCTTCACGCAGGTGATTGTATTATAATAACAAGTAATCAGATGGCTTGGTGAAGCCTAAATGATTTGCTTGTGTGCTTAGTGAGCGCGCTAGGTTAAAAGAGAGTATTGGTAGAATGTGTTTTTATCCCACGGCACGATATTTCCAAGTGATTCGTTTACACCAGTAAGTAGTAGGCTAATGTCTGGCAAAAAAACTTCCTGGTAAACCAAAGCTACCAAAAGTTTCGATATATGTGGTTGCAAGATTCAGAACTTAAAAGTTGGCTCAGTGCCTACTGCCTCTATCCTGCTGATTCAACAAAAGCCTTTTGTGAAATTTGCAATAATGCAATCATAGCGAAATAGTCTGAGCTTAAAAGGCATAACTGGTAGCAAAAGCACTCAGACAAGGCTTAAGAACTTTTTGCATGCTCCCTAACGCAACACAAAATTTTAAGTTACAAAGAACAGATTTAGAAAGTTGTAGGCAGTGGAGATTCCAAAGGGGGGCCTGGGTGGGCCATAGCCCCCCAGATTTTTGCTTGGCCCCCCAGTTTTTTTCTTAATTTCCCGTTTAAGTTCGTTCGGTTGACATACGCACGGTTGCCAAATGCGTTTTGTAAAAATACCGGCCATTTTGTCAACGGCGACAGATCTGAGCTGTGTCGTAATTCGTAAGCAGCGCAGGGAAAACAGAGACAATCAGTATTGTTAAGCCACAATTAATAATTTGCCCTATTTTGGCTGATTCGTTATATTTCGTTGTGTGTGTGACGTGACAATCGCACCAAGGATTGCGACAACAGCAGCAAATAAACTTCTCTGAAGAAACCGCCCTGGCAAGTGAATCTTGTCAGGAGGGTTTCAAGAGTCATTATGATTTGAGAAATTCTGCGTTAGTTCCTTTTGAAGTTGCGGCAAATTATTTTGTTTTCACAATACCGGCTTCAGACACTGATTTTCAAAATACCGGCCTTTGCTAAATTAGCAGTAAAATAGCGGCAAGGCCGGTAAAATACCGGCCATCTGACAACCCTGGACATGTGCAGTAGATGACTTTCGGCTAGCAATATTTTAAACGATAATTTAGAAACCCTCTAGCCTGCATTCAATATTTCCCAAATGCATGATAAGCTGTGTTGTTGTTTTTGACTGTCGGGAAGCTAGAGTTGTTTATGACGACAGACACCAGTTACTGTAGTACTGTAGATGCTCGCATCCTGCGTGAAATTTACCGGTAGTCAGACCGCGATCGTGGTGTGAAAAAATTTATTTCGAAACTAAGAAACAGGCGCAGAAATGGGAAGATTGATCTTTCGTGCATTTCAGTGTGAGATGGAACTGCATTATATAACTGTCAGCAGATCGTTGCTTGTCCCAGTAGTAAATGTTTGTTAAAGCATTAAGAATTGCTTTCAGTTAATTTATCAGAATTTATCCTGGCTGCAATATTGCGTTCTGCTGCCTTGTGTATGACTTCGAAACATCTCACGTAAGTGGTTCGTAACTACAGTTTAACTCTACCCACACATGTCCTGCTGCAACCTCAGAATTTTGTACGGATTTTCTGTAATGATTCAGAAGCAATTTTTCGAGTATTTCAGCTCTTTTCCCACGAGGTCAAATATTTCTATCAGAGAAACACTTGAAAAAATTCGAAAATCATATTCATTTAGTGAAAATGATTTAAAGTATGAAATAACTTTGGCAAAGAACTTGCTTCGGAAGGCGTCGAAGCTGCCTATATCGCTCGAACAATTTTATCTTTTATAGCTACTTAAAAAGCTGCGTTTGGTTGTTACTGGTAGCTGTAACTCTTCCCATCACCAGCGCTTCATGCGAGAGAAGTTTTTCAAAAATGAAATTACTGAAAAAATTTGCCAGA